>OHAB01000057.1_pt1 | contig 117741 bp, 135 predicted proteins | sample 1577031 | NCBI WGS metagenome assembly OHAB01 (sample SAMEA3541477, study PRJEB24748) | human gut metagenome | biome: human gut; feature: human-associated habitat; material: faeces | place: China | collected 2012 | reverse complement strand
TTGGTGAAATAGGTGATATTCACCGTTTCTCCAATCCAAACAAGCTGCTTGCTTTCGCCGGTCTGGATCCATCTGTCTATCAGTCTGGTAACTTTCAGGCTAAGACAACTCGTATGTCCAAACGCGGTTCGCGTGTATTACGATACGCTCTTGTTAATGCAGCTTGGAACGTTGTTAGAAACAACGCTACCTTCGAGGCTTATTACAATGCCAAGAGGACTGAAGACCGGTCTCACTACAATGCACTTGGGCATTGTGCCGGCAAGCTTGTCAGAGTCATCTGGAAGATGCTCACTGACGAAGTAGATTTTAACCTCGAATAAGAGGTCTGTATACCAATATCGATAGATTTTGAAAAAGCACCCTAAGGGAGCTCTATTAAAGTTACCCTTTTTTACCACCGATATGAAAAAGGAATTTTTTGCTAATTTATGGTTGACTTTTCATAGCTGGTCTCCAAGTATACAATTATTTAATAGTTATACACACCAATATTCTTCTCCATCCATTGCTCTTTTAACTTCATCAATAGACAAATCATATAGATCAGCAATAAAATCTATTGCACTATCAATAGATTGCAACGATGCAAATTTTCTTTTGTCTCTAAGGCAACTAATAGCTTGCTGCAGATTTCTCTCCTTGTGTAATAATTCCTGCTGTTTAACTACTGCGTATTTTTCATAATTGTTTTGATTCATAATCTCACCTTCCTTGTAAATCCTTTATTAAGTTTCCTCAAATGTTTTAGCCATTTTCTTATTCTTATTGCGGTCACGCTTTGTGTAATATGCAATACGCTTCATTTTAAGGTCAAGTCGGTCCGCTCCACGCATAAGATAACTGTTCTTTGCCTTATTTTTCTTATTTTTGCTCGCCATAGAATTCCGCCTCCAATCTGTTTAAAATATCATCGTTTCATTTACTCATCAAGAATACCTATCATAGATGGTATCTGACACACTTTGAGTTCTCCATCAAATAATTCTCTATGTTCTTTAGATTCAAAATATCTTTTTGCTTTATTATAAGCATCTTTTTTTGAATCCGCTTTTACTTCAATCATTCTATCGTGGAATATTGCTATATAATTTCCATCCTTAATTCTTACCATAACATATCTCTTCTTTATAACAAATCCTGAGTATTGTAAATCATTGTTTCATTGTTTCTGCAATTTCTTTAATCCATTCGCAAGTTTGCATTCCAATATATTGACTTGTCAAATCTCCCTGACAATATTTTGATTCTATCTTATTGATAAGTTCATTTGCAAAACCATCTATGAGATTGTTTCTGTCATCAATGCTTGCTACGACTCCAACCTGTTTCATAGGCTCATTTAGTGACATTTTATAAATTTTATCATTCTGTATATGGTAAAGCCCGTTATTCATAATATCCTCCTTCAAAGAAAACTCTTGTTTACTTGCCTAATTCACATCCCATTTCACTTCATAACCAGTAATTTTCTTTCCAAAATCACAAGCATGTACAACTACAGCTCCACAATTATCACACCATAAAGCAAAGCTATTAACTCCTGCACCCATCCTATTAGCACCACCACGTCTCATTTTTGATCCACACCAGATACAAGTGCATTCGTTCGGAATCTGCACTCCATTATTTACAACATTTTTAATTTCCATTATCATCGCTCCAATCTTTTTCAATGCCATCTATTCCATTCTTCTGTTAACACTTTTGTTGCCTCGCAAATATTATTATAAGAACCTGGGATATTGATATATTCTCCGTTAACAAAAAGATTGAAAATATAACCAACACAATGAGTTCCTAAACCAACATGTTTATAACTTACGCCAATGCTTACATTTCCACATTCATGAAATTCAAAAACTCCACTATCAGCTTCTAAGTCTAATGGAATTTCATTTTGTAAAATTGTTTCCATTTCTTTTTCCGTTATCTTTGCCATATTATATCCTTCCACTCTAAAGTCTATAGGAAGTTCTTGCTTACTTACCTATTTCGCGTCCCATAATAATCGCTTTATAATAATCTGTAGTTACATCCGTGATAATTCCTGTGTCATAATCCCTCAATATATAAACTTTTTCTTTTGTATCAAGATTTTCTACTACATTATAGTTACTATTACAGGAAGCTGGCAAACAACTCATAATGAAATTATTTGATTTGATAATTTCATTTCTTACATCCTGATATTTCATTCCGACTTTTATAGATGATAATTTAAACATCTAAAATCGCTCCTTTCCTTTACTCAATTGTTATGTATATTCCGGCTCTTTTATCCCATTCAAAAATTGGAATACTTAACAATTCTTCTGGTAATTCAGATATGTTACCTTTGAATAAATCTTTATTGTTTTTAGTAGAAACAAAAATCGATGTCGCATGATTTTCTTTTCGCCGATTTAATAATTCTTTTAATGTTGGCGTGTCTGCCATGCATGTTATACATCTTTCAAGATTCCACCAATATTCAATTTTTGAATTTTTCTCTTTACACATAGTTTTCATCCTCCATATTCTTATTATTACTCTGTTGAAACTTTTGTCTCTTTCTGTATATATAACATTCTTAAATGATTCACAATGTATTCTGTTTTTTCTATATATATAATATTCCGGAAATGGGATTTGTCCAAACAAAATGAACTTTTTACATTATAAGTATGATAGAATTGCCAATGGCGAATGGCCTTCTATATAAAACAAAAATATCCGGCAGAAAATATCCGCCGGATAAATAATAAACTCAAAAACAACGGCTCCCTTAGAATTGGTATTCCCAATCTAAAAAGCTGCTAATATGATATGACTTAATTCCTTTCCTCTCAGCCTCTCTTAAAAAGGAAATTACATCATCCACATACACTACGTCATCCAGATTAATATTATGACTCTTACAATACTGCAAAATCGTATCGGCTTTTGACTTGTCTTCATATACTAATAGCCGCTCTTTTATCATTGGATAATGCTCATCCAGCCAAAGCTGCTTGTCCTGTATCTCTTTTTCTACCTGGCAATGTCCCATTACGATATTTTCTTTTGCATCACATGTACTTAATACTTTCTGTATGTGTCTTGATGGCTTTCTAGCCAAGAAAATGCCTTTTTCAATTTCCTGTATGCTCATTCCATTATTTGTGCCGTTTGGGTCCGCAACATGATTATTAAATCTATAAGGCGCTAATGTACCATCAATATCCCAAAAAACATATTTATTTTGCAGATCTTTTATTAATGCATTTCCGCTTATATTTTCAAATTTCTTTGTTGGTTCATCAGTGTTCATACCTAATTCCTTCATTAATACATATCGCGTTTTTCCGCCATAAAGTTTTGCAGTATTACACACTCTAAAGTCATTGTTTTCCACAGACTTTAAAGATGCTGCATTGTCTGGAGGAATTGTGCATATTGCATATTTGTAACAAGCAAGTTTGTTCAATGTTGTTAATACGAAATCAATCAGTTTTTGTTCCAGCTTGTTGCCTCTATATTCCTTCAATACCTGACATGTAACAAATTCAATGGTATTAGGCATAAATTCTTTCGAAATTCCAGTCAAATCAAATATACCATCTCTGTTGTCTTCTGGCCGTGTAAGCAATGATGCAATAATTCTATTGTTCCTTACTGCCACAGCACCAACACCAGTTCTTAGCATTTGTAAATATGTCGCAGGATTTTTGCTATATGCAAATAATTCATTATTTTTACACTCCATTTCTTTGCCAACTATCTGAATCAGATTAAAAATTTCATCCAAATCATTTTCAGAAGTAAACCTTAAGCTTACAGATGATTTCTTTTTCCAATTCTGATCATCTATTGCCTCATCAACATCAAATCCCATATTTCTTTTTTCCTTTCCACATTAATTTCTAAGAGTATGATTTTTCTTCTTCTTAAAAACAAATATGGATTTCAGAAATAAATGGCAAAAAAAAAGAAACTTATATAGAAAGCCACAAACAGACACAACTTCTATCATACTTATAATGTACCAAGAAAAAAATGTTCATTTATCTTTGGACAAAAAGACAATTGTAAATATTATATATGTAGAAAAAGAAGGGATGAAACATATGATTGACACAGACGAAACAGACAGATACAAAAAGCGTACAGACTCAGATGTATCAAAAGCTAAGAATAAATCAAAGCACAAACATCAGTATGCGGACGTACTTATATCGGTCGGACCATCAAATTCACTGTACACTGGCAAGATATGCACTGTATGCGGAAAAATAAAAGATTATGGACTTACCACAGATAGAATTGAAATTGATGGAAGAATATGCTGTCGAATGCTTACAGATGAAGAGACTAAAGAAAAATACAAGCACCTAAAAGAATATCACATTGATAATCTCTTACAAAAATACGTGAAATTGGAGGAAAATAATGGAACAGTTAATTAGCGCAGCGACACCTTATTACTATGCAGAGTTAGTCTTTTTCATTATTGGTTTAGGAATCGTCGGTGTTGCTATATTTATATTTTTAGGAGCGACTGCTATTAAAGAAGCATTCATTATACTTATTTTGGGAGCATTATTTTTCATTCCGACATTTCATTTTAGTAATATTTGTAATAAATATAATGAGCGGATAACAGCTATTGTAAAACCTGTTATCAGTGAAAGCTTTCCCAATGCAACAGACTTTTCCTATTTTCTCGATGTAGGCTCTTTCACAGAGAATGACATTGAATACAAGGTTAAATATCAAAAGAATATCAGAGATGAGGAAAAACTTATAATATCCATTAAAAAACAATCTTATGATAATAAAGACAAACAAATAAAAACGCTCTATATTCCAAAAGCAACGTCAAAATAATGAGCCTAAAATTAATAATTCATAAAAAGCTAAAAGGAGAAAATGATGGAACAATTGATTAATGCAGCAACAATACCGTATTATGCGTCGGCAATACTCCTTGCCTTAGGCGCAACTCTTCTTAGTATAATAGTCTTTACATTTATCCTTGAAGAAAAAGAAAATGTAAAGAAAAGGATCAAACTAATAATTGCACTATTTACTATTGGAATGCCCTTACTTGCTTCAGGATTTTACTGCAAAGATATTTATGACAAATGTAATAATCAGGCCAAATCCATCGTCAAAAACATCATTGCCAAGGAATATCCTGATGCGACAGAATTTGAATTCGAACTGGATGAGGGGTATTTCGTAGAAAACGGAATTAATTATGAATTTCAATATCAAAAAAATATCAGCGGTGAAGAAAAACTCGTTGTTATTAATAATAAGCAGATAAAAACGCTTGATATACCGAAGGAGACGAAAAACAATGAGTCCACTAACGATTAAAGCACTCATCCTTATTGCCGGAGTCATTCTCATGGCAACAGGCTTTACGCTTAATCATTTCCGCATAGGAAATAAGAATGTCAGATACATATTAACAGCAATCGGCGTCGGCATCACAGTGTTTGCACTTGTGCATCTGTTAACAGACATTGGCACTGTCCTCTTTGGTATAGAGGGTGTTAACGCAAGAATGCCAAAGCCGAATCCATAAGAAAAAGATAAGGAGAACAATTTCATGGGATATTTATTATTTATAATAGGCGCGATACTGGTAATATTAGGAAAACTGGGAATCATCCCAAACATTGAATACTCAAATATGGTGGGACAATCTGTCAGCACATTAGAGTCTGTTTACACAATAGCAGTTTTTATACAAATTATCGGTATAATCCTTATAATTATTAAAATAAAAGAGTGGTTTGAGTAAGGAGTTAATAAGAAAGGAAGAAAAACACTATGAATATATGGGAAACGCAGCTAGGATATGATCTTGTTCAAACACTCATCCGCAAGCTGTCCGAAAAGGAAACCACACAAAAGAGCAAAATGTACTACAGTGCGCAGGAAGCAGAGTCAGAAATCAACACAGAAATCAAGAATAATAATGCAAGAGTTTTATCCGTAACAGCCGTTGGCGAGTGCGTGCTGGTTGTATACGAGATACCGGCATGAGGAGGATTTTAAATGAGTAATCCAGAATTTAAAGTAATATTCACAGAAACAGACAGGAATACAGCAGATAATGCAAGACAATATTACGAGGGAAAGCACAAAAAATACGAAGAAATATTAAACGTAGCAGATTACATTTGTCTCATTTCTGCGCTTTTTTTTATCATACCTATAATATTAACAACAACTTATTTCAAAACGAAAACGTCAAAGTCTCTTATCAATGTTATGGGATTAGCGCTTATAGTCTTCATAATCTCTTGGAGTATAAGTCTATTTCTTGAGTGTAAAACAAACATGTATGAAATTCTTATTGAAGAACATTCAAAAATGGTTAAAGTTATGGATATAATTCTTCAGAACAGGGAATATGAGTTAAAAGCTTCCGAGTCTGGCAACATATGGATTAATATTTTAGATGGCTCAAAAATAATAGGCGCAATGATCATAGCACAGGCACAGGCAGAGTTGCCCCTTTGGTTGAATGTTAGCGAAATTGAAATGAAATTTACACAGACATATAACAAAAAGCATGAGATTAAATGCAGCTGGCAGATCAAGCCCGTAAAATGGTATTAGCAGCCAGATGATAAAAAGAATAATCAAGGAGAGAAAGAATGAAACTACTAATTGAAATTAATGATTGCGAAAAATTAAAAGATATAGTCGAAACATCAATGGATGATAAACACCGCAAAACTAAAAATATACTGCTTTGTGTAACAGGTTTGCCATTTTTTGTATTATTAATCCTTATGATAAATGCAATATGTTATCAAAAAACAAATCTTATTATTATATTTTCAATACTAACCTTGATTTTCCTTTACTGTTTTTTAAATATTCTTACTGACAATGGTGCATATTTAGTTAATATTTATAATAAAATTCAAGAAATGCAGAAAAGTTCTGACAAACAGTCCTGCTTGCAGATAGAAAGCTGGATTAAATACAGCAATACTCTTGAATTTCAATATTTCGACAAAGACGGCATCATGCAGAGAATGATTATTCCGTATGAAAAAAGATATATACACAAATATGATTACTACAAGATTGCAGGAAAACTTAATGAGAATGAAAATGACTATATTTTTTACCTGTATGAACCGTATAGAAAAAATAATTAAGGAGACTATTTGATGAAACTGATGATTGAACTTAATTACTATGAAAGATTAAAGAATATGGCTAGAACTGCAAACGATAAAATTCGTAAGGTTAAAAAACTATTCTATGCGTCATGCGCAATGGTTTACATATCCGTAATCGGCATGATATGTGCAATATATTTTGATGAAACAGTTCTTACCATTGTATTTTTTATACTGGCACTGCTTTTTTTATGCGGCGCTATAAAAATACTTTGCGATCCTAATGCATATTTTAAGAGGATTTACAATATGACTCAAAAAATGCTGGAAGTTTCTGATGAGAAGTCATGTATTCAGATGGAATGCTGGACCAAAACCAATGATAAATTTGAATGCTATTATTTCGATAAAGATGGCATCATGCAGAAAGCAAGTATCCTATATGAGAAAAGATATATACATAATCATGATTATTATAAAATTGTAGGAAATTTCAATGCGAAAGAAAATAACTACATTTTTTACCTGTATGAGCCGTACAAAAAAGGAGAATCACTATGATACACCTATCAGCATTAATTGCTGCCACTACCATTCTGCTTGTGCTTATTTTATTTGCAGTATTTAGACTCAAGCAAAACAGCATCAGAGGACAGACAGTAATTATTAAGGCAGAATGTATTTCGGCTGAAAAAATGGGACCGTTTACATATGCCGTAACCTATAAATATGAAGTAAATGAACTTATCTGCCGTAAAACCTGCAAACAGATATTTTTTGTGCCAAAACCCGGCAGAATGTACAGACTCATTGTAGATAGACGCGCATTATTAATCGCTGTGCCGCTTGCGGAAATGATTAAGTGGATAATAATTATCATGCTGCTTATTGCGCTTACAATTGCTGTAGACGTGGCGGGCATGCACGAAAGACATATATACAAACTGGCGCATCAAAGATGGCCATGAGGAAAGGAAAAATATGGATATAAGCAACATTCCAAATGAATTTCATAATGAAATCATTGACAAAGACGGACAGAAAATAGTCTTTGATTTTCAGAATTTAGATAAATCCAAAGAAGAATATATCAGACTTACACAGGATGAATATAGCAAACTGAAAGAACATGCAGCAAAAAGAAAAAAGGTTAATAAGATTTATGGTATTCTTGGAATTATATTATTCATCCTTGGTATTATAATCGCATTTTGTTCTCATTTATGGTGGTCATTATTAATTTTATTTATAAGCTTTACATTTATAGTCCAAAGTAATATGGACTGTAGAACATGTTTCGATTATCGTTTTTATGGATATAGTAGTGTCGATTGGAAATATCTGGACGTAGGCATGAGTAATTCAGACATTATCAGCATTTTGGCATTAGAGAAAGAATTTGGGCTAATATCAGAAATCGCTGACATAGATACTGAATCTGCTTCAAAAATTGAAGTTAATAATGACCATATTGATTTCTTATACGTTGATTTGTCAAAAATACCGCATACAAGGTCATTCAATTTAAAAGGAATAGATGTGTATTATAAAAATATAGATTATATTCTGATACGCGATGAAACCACTGGATTAAGCATTACTCTTCCGCTTAAATATTCCGACAGATATAAAAAGCTGGTTGAGTAAGTATAGGAGAAAAATTCATGACAGATATTCAGAAAGAACTTAACAAAGCAGAGGAAATGCTTAAGGATGCTATTAATGAAAAAATGGAACTACTGACACTGGTACGAAGTTTAAACACTGCAAAACCCGTAAATGAAAAGACTTGGCACAAGATCACACTGACACCACTGCGTACATCGAAAACCGTTATGAGCGCACTGACCAAATCAATATTCCCGGATGCTGAGGATATTGTTGTCGGCTGCAATGCCGTGCAGTGTCATTTGTACGGTTTCACAATTCTAATACCAACAAGTTTTGAAACCTGTATATACATTGACACATCATGGTATGAGAAAACGAAAATGAAATCTTTTGAGTGCTGGTCATATAATCAGTACATCGACTTACAGAATTTCCTCGACAATAAAAATCCGTCAATAAGTGCAAAGGTCAGATATGCTGTTGGCAACTGGTACTCAAAGCCAATGGAGCTGATAACATATCTCATGCGCCGAAAAGAAATTGAGGAAAAGTGTGATAGAAATAAGCTTGAAGCCAAGCTCGCTGACGTAAAAGAGGCTTATGACAAATACTGCAAAACACAGGCAGAAAAAGCCCAGTTTAACCATGAGCAGACAGAGAAAATGGCCAATGTACTGCTGCCGGAATTAAGAAAGTTTTCAAACAGATTTCTCAATGTGCGTAGTGGATGTAGCAATTCACTGGATGTTAACGAGATACTTGAAAAAGAAGGATTTACCCTATAAATAGAGCTTATCAGAAGGGACATTATTAATATGGATAACAACACCGCAAAAGAGATTATAACTGAATATATTTTTGCTGATTATAATATGAACGTATTAAATAGGTATCTTAATGCTAATGATCAAGATCAGTTGCATAGAGAAGCTCTATTGACTGAAGCTCTTAGAAAAGCTATTATCGCTTTAAACAAATAGAAGTCGAAGCCGTATTAAAAAGGACGCATGAAAAACGAAAGTTTTTATGCGTCCTTTTCTTTTACCACTCTGCTACTATTCTGATTTTTTCATCGCCATCAAATATATAAAACAGTCCTGTCGTCTCATTAACAATTATCTGCTCATACTGCCTAATTGTACAGTCAGCATAAATTATTGTTCCGTCTTCAGTCTTTCCTGCTGCAAAAGTGTTTCTTGACCTGTTAATAAGGTCTTTGCTTTTTGCTGACTTCTTCTCGCATATGATACATCTTACACCTCTTATGCGGTCTGCACTGAATTCCATGATTCTGCGAATTTCCTGCATCATCTTAATTTCCACCAAAACAAATATAAGTGCAAATCCCGCAAGCATAATCTTGTCAGAAAAGTTTGGGCATTTGAATACTGCCGAGTATATGACCAGAACTATGATAAAAAAAATTATGCCCGCAGCAAGAATATTTCGGGCAAGAAGCTTTCTTTTCTGTTTCGTTACTGCTTCTTTCTCTTTTTCTGTTAGTTGAATTGTTTCCATGCACTCTATGTTTGCAGACATATGTTATCTCCTATTCTTTTGTTAGTGTTAATTTTATACTGAAATTTCCCTGTCAACATTCTGCCATCAGCGGTTTATCTGTAATTATATCATAAACCACAGAATAATTATTTTTGTTAATTACACTGCTGCTGCTTTTTCTTTTTATATTGGCTCTTACTGACAGCTTATCCTATATCTCATGAGTCATGACGTCCACAGCATTCCTGTAACCATCACCCAAAATACCATCTGATCTATAGCCAACCGGTTCCTTTACTTTGACGGTAACAACATAATTGATATCATCATATTCAAGTTCCCAATCGCCTGTATACTCATCTTCCGGATCAGTATACGCTTTCTGAAAACCGTTCTTGTCAAAAAGAACAGCCTCTGTATAAGGTTCCTCGTCACAGATAACAAGCTTAATATCGGCCTGCATTCCATCCGGAAAAACAGCAGTATAGACAATAGTTTCATCTCGTTTGAGACCATATTTGTCATAGATTTCATCTCCGGTCATTGATAACAGTTGGTTAATAAAATCCAGTTTCTCCTGCTCCAGAACAATTTCTGTCCTTAAAGTATATGCTTCTGTCATGTCGCCAACAAAACAGCCATTACAAGCCTTTTCTTCGCAGCATTTACAGACATCTGCTTTAAGATTCTCCTGCACGTTTTTAACCTTTGCCGCAAGTTCCTTATTGAACATTTCTGCCATAATTATTTCCTCCTTTATTTATATGACAATTTATTAGTAACAATATGAATATGAGTTTTAGAACATAAAAAAGACTCCGGAAAACCAGAGTCTTTAATTAGTTTACTGCAACACTTTTGCCATCTTGTTGTAATTACCATTAACACCTTTCGGCACGGCAAAGACAACCTTTTTGAAACTATATGCTCGCTGGTTTAAGCGTTTCATAAACAAACGGGCAACTTCTTCAGCATCCTGACCAAATACGCCAGAGCCCCATGCACCAAGAATAAGTGTATCAACTTTATTATCCTCAGCAACATCAAGAACGAACTGACAGCGGTCATCCAGTATGCTGGAATTTTCCGCAGCAGAAACATTCATGTACTTCTTTGCTGATGCAAAATTTGGTGCTGCGCAGGTAATTACATCGCACACAAAATCCTTACTGCCATCCTTTTGTGTAAAAATGACATTCGGCGAATATAATGCGCGATTAGTATACATTGCGCGGTTTTTATTCTTATTATTCCACGCATAGTAGTTCGTCTGCTGTCCCAAAACATTGTACAGAAATGATTCATGGCAGAGCGCTTCCTCCTGCGCAATGGAGCCTTCAATAAACATTCCGCCAGGAAGTTTATAAGATGCAAAATTAAGCACAGCAGTCTTTCCTTCTGCATTATTTCTTGCGGCCGAAACAGTGTCAGCATCGAGCAGTACAATCTTACATTTTGTATCTGCCTGTGGATGATGCATCAACACAACGTTTGAATAGGTTTTTGTATTGACGGAGCATGTATCAATCTCCGGCGAATACAGTTTATCCATTAACTGTGTATGTGCTACCGCCTGATGTTTGCGGGCTTCTTTCTGTGCCCATGGGTTTATATCGTATGCCATATTTTTTCCTCCTTTTTTTTAATATCCAATATGGTTACTGAATAAAGATGGATTTTATAGTTTATGTTAGTATTCTTATCGGCTAATGCTTGACATATGAAAGCAAATAAGCTAAAACTATAAAGTCTAACTAAGACTAAGACTTTAATATTCACAAAAAGGCTCTGAAGCCATTACTTTCAGGGCCTTTTTGCATATATAAAAATTATTCATTATTCATTAAGTCGAACCAAAACTCTCCTCGTTTACCCGTAACCAATCTGAAATCATAGGTCTCACGAACATTTTTATGAGATACAAACCAAAATCTCACCACACCCAATTCACCATATGCATAATGTCTTTCCAGAAGTTTTTCATCCGGATCAATACCTTTTATATATTTAATTTCCACAACATCTTTATTTGAATTCCTGAAGCCAAGAACAATGTTTTCATTTAACAGATCTTTCAATGCTTCTTCTGCCAAATAATATCCATAATTGAAAAACCGATGTTCAAAATATGAAATAATGCCAAAATATAATGCAGTGCTGCCCAATGCAATTGCTATAAGCAGTGCCATATTCATAATTTTATGAAAATGCACAATTATCGCCAAACTTGCAGCAAATGTAAAAAGAAACCATATGGAAAGAACCAGTTCAAAGTCATCGCCATAATTCATAATATGATAGGCCTTTTCATATATCTTTTTCATGAGTTCACTGGATTTTTTATATTTTTTTGACTTTCTTTGGATTTTCTCAAATTGACTATCGTCAACATGAACATTCAGCGTCGTATCTTCAATTCTTCTTGTGATTATCATATCCGTTTCCTTTCTAACAGACCCACACTGAAAGCATGAGCCTGTGATATTGTTATTTGAAAAGCATAAGTACAAATGGAATGACAAAGATTACATACACAATCATGATGGCTGAGCAGGCGGCAATGCATTTAGCAAAAAACTTTCTGCAAAGTTTATCATAATTATCAATCTTACCTAATTCCTTAAAATCGCCACATGATGTCCAGTCACCCTTATTCTCATTCCAGCTCAACCAATCCAGATGCTGTTCTTTCATCATTTCGTTAATAGCTTTTTTATCAAATTTCTTTTTTTTGTCATTGGTTTCATTCTTAACGAAGGATGTATATTTTGTAATATTGTATTCATTAAGCACGTTTTTAAGCTCAGTATCAAGATCAGCATCATATTTGTATCCACTAAATTCACTATCCAAATCAGGGCCAGAGGTATATTTATATCCATTCGTCTCTATGTCAACAATAATATCTCTGATTCTCTTCCTGAACTCATACCATTTTGTTCCCAGTTTCTGTGCCTTTTTATAAGCATCATTCTTTGCAATCTTCTGCACAACCTTCCTATTCCCGAATATCGGAATGAAAATAATCGCAAGAATTGCAGCAATGTACACAATTCCAAGCAGCAGTACAAGAAACTCGGTACCAACAGTCGTAAAATAGTCAGACCATGTACTGTTGCTTCCTCCCAATGATGTTAAATTTTCAAATGCCCTTTCAAAGAGCTGTAAATATTTTTGCAGCATATGTTATTCTCTCCTTTTCATGCTTTATTTTAAATTAATAATGCCTCTAAGACGCCTGTCATCAGCAACAAAGATTATCTTTTTGTTCATCGCTTCTGCCTTTTCCCTTGCAGAATCATATGTACCGTCTACTGCTGCTACCACTTCCGATGCAGGCTGATTCATTTTATATAAGGCAATTTCGTCAGCAGCTTTTGCTCCATTAGAAATAGCGCATCTGATTGTTTCATCAGTGCAGAAAGCAATGATATTCTTATCTTCATCAACTATCGGCACAGCAGGAAGCTTGTTGAGAGCTATGGCGATCTCATTGACCGTGCTATGCAGCGTGTAAAACTTTCTTACAACCGACATTTCGTCCTTACAGATCTTGATGTCTCCTAATATTTTTGCTTTCACGTCATCAAGAAAATCAGCCATTGCATCTGATATATCAATGAAGAACCCGCCATCCGGATTATGCGACATATAATTACGCAATACCCTGCACACATACATTTTCTGTGACATCTGGTCCTCGCCATCGTCTTTCATTTTATCCTCGAACCATTTGAAATTTTTATCATCGCCATAGGTCTGGCGAATAAGCTGCTCACATTCCTTGAATTTCTCAAGAAATGCCGCATTGTTATTTATTTTCTTTGCCACAATTAGTCCTCGCTTTCATATATTTCTTCTATAGCTACTTCTTTTATATAGACCGTTTTATCATTAACAGTGTATTTTATGACACCCGTTTCAGAGGTTTCACCGTCATCACTAAAAAGCAATTCTGAAACAATACCGTCTGTGCTTAAAATATTATTATCATTTTCATCAAACCAATAGCTTTTATTTGGGTCAATATACACATCCATTGTGTTTCCACTGCCATCAATACAATGCAATATGCTTTCTCTTTTATTAAGACGTCCTTCATCTGTAAATATATTTTCATTTTTAATATCTTCAATTGATTGTATTCGATATACATGCTCTGCAATTTTATTAGCCGCAATATTTGAAAGCCTTATTTTATATCCTTTTAAAAGCTTTTCTTCTGCTATTATCGGCAAAATCATTGCAGATGACCACAGACCAGTAACAACTATTGTCATTGTCATAGCCATTAAAGCTCGATTAGAGTTGTCATTATATTTACCAGTTATCCTGCAATATAAAAGATATACAACCGTAATCGTGACAACGAACAATAATAACACCATTACAATCGTCTGAGAAATAAATTTCTTTCGAATATCATCATACACATTTTTATACGTCTCATAAAGACCTTCATATTTGCAGTTCTCGTCGCAATCAGCTATATTACTTTTTCCTATCATAATTAATCCTCGCTTTCTGTATACACAAGTGCATTGATATATAATCTTCCAGCGCCGGTAAACACCGGAATATGGTGATCAATTATCCACGCTTTTGTTCTTTTGTTTTTGTCATACATATAATAGGTACGCCTGCCATCAGGCATAATTACCGGCCTGTTATTTCTTACGCAGCAGCTTCCCCATACGGCATCATTTGAATATGCAGACCACTCAATGCCTTTTTCTTTGAGCATCTTAATGATCTCATCGCCGCTCTTATTCAAAAGTTCTTTGTTTGAAAAATATGTGCATCCTGCTGCCTGTATCGCATTACAGTGTCCACAGCATTGTCTCCAATAAATAAGATTTGTCACTTCTTCTTTGGGAATGTTGAAACACCTGGCATCAAAGTATGCACCCTGCCTCCATGCCCTCCTGTATGCATTAATCAGCTTTTCATTTTTTAGCATATGCACATGCGGATATCCATTTTCACTGAGAAATCCATGAGCATTCTTACAAAAAATCCTGTAGAATGCCATAGATGCCATACCTGCTGTTACGCTGCATATCTTTTCAACTTCATCATCGAACCATGCTTCTGAATTAAGGTGTTCATAATCCACAAGGATAAGCGTAATCTCGTCTGATTGCGTATATCCTATTACACATCCCTGTACATTTTTACAGAGATACTTCATAGTTTCCTGCATTGATTTCATAAAAATATTATCAAACGGCTTATCAAAGCCTTTTGTGAAACTTTTGAAATGACATCCGTCCAATCTTATTACCACCGGACAGCGTCTCATGAGCTTATTTTGGGGAACATTCTCATAAGTTTTCATGCGAATTTCCAGAACTGTTGTTCTTGACATATCAGTTTCCTCCTCTCACTGCTTCTTCTGGCTACTCGTACTTTTGCAATTTTTCAATCCAGTCAGCAATCTGAAGCCTGTCTTCATTACTTAACTCATCAATATGTTTATTGTTATATCGAAACAGCCGGATTGCGTCTTCTTGTGTAATCATCTTCACAAGTTCTCTCTTTCGCTATTGCCACTCATAATATTTAACAATCATGTCATCAGAAACAGGAATATCCTCGCACTCCTCACAGCCATTCTCGCATGTATAATTGTCAGGAATATCTTCCCTGTTATAATACTTTCTGCTGAGTTCCTGACATTCTGGACATTTAACAAAATACACTTCTACACATTTTCCATCACTCACCTGTTTTTCACACATTTCTATGGCAGTCTGTTTCGTAACCTCGAAATATCGCTGTACGGCAGATGGAAAGACTATATCACCTCTGTGACACATATCCCAAAGGTCCGGATTCTCTGTTTTTACAATACTCTTCTTTTCTGTTTTTAAATCATTCTCAATAATACTTTTAACTCGCCTTAAGCTTTCAAGCGACACATCATTAAGAAGTTTTCCTGACTTTCCAAGCCATGCTACAATCTGTCTCTTCTCTACATAATCCAAAGCATCCCGTTTTACTGTAAAAAGATACCTCGGCCAACCACAATTGACCTGCTCAATTAAACAGTTTCTTTCATACCCAGACTCAGCAAATTTTACATTATTTGTGATTATTACATATTTGCGGCCAACGGATATGATATCAACCTCACTAATATTCTCGTATTCAGGTATAAGTCCATTTCTTGTTAACAAATATGCTGTTTTGTGATTTTTGAATTTATCAAGCGTACTCATAACAGAACCTCCATTTCTTATATTCCTACATATATAATATTTACAAATTGATTTTTGTCCAAAAAAAAGACTGACAAAAATGCCAGTCTTTCCAGTTTTACAAGCTTTTTATTGCTTCTCTAAACGTCTGTTTTCTCGCAGCATCGCCGCCAATAAGAAACTCCGCTGAAGCAATCTCGTCAAGAATGCTCACATAATACGAATATTCCAGCATATATCTCTTTGGCGTAGACATAACTTCATGAACAGAAATTCCGTCAGCAAAGAGCTTCTTGTGCCATGGAATTTCGCTGTTTTTGATGAGAGACTCAATATATTCGTCCGAATCAATATCAGCAAAAGTAATTAGGCCCACATGATTTTCGCAGACAGAAATGTAAGCAATACTATTACACTCAACGCCGTTTACAGTCATTACATGCAAATCTGCTGCTGACGGATGAAGCTTGACAAAAGCCTCAATCCTACTGCAAAAAACCGAAACGGTGTCGCCAAACTCTGTTCCCGTTTTTATGCCAACTGCTTTTGTGTTGAACAGATTTTCCTCAATTACTGCAAGCTTTCTTTCCATAAAACAAAGATTACCTGCAAAATTTACAATGTAGTCGCCGTGTCCTGCAGCCTCAACCTTTTGAAGTGTCATCCATAAGTTCGATAAAATCATAGTCAATTCCTCCTTTTATAAATATGATTTATTTAATTACAAGACAAAGGTGGATTTTATTGCAAAAAAACAGGTGAAAGAATAATTCTTCCACCCATTTTTGTTTAGCAGCCCCAGCCTCCAGTATCAGTGTCCAAAATACTGGAATAATTAGACATAAGCCAGCTGTACAGCCATTTAGTGTCTTCTGTGGCATAAGGCTTCAGTCGAAGATGTTCATACAGGCGCATATCACCATCAAAATTAGCATAATCCACATCACAGAGCGTATAAGCTCCACAATTTTCGGCTAAGTAAATCAGCTCACTTTGCAATTTTTTAGACGTAATCTCTGTAAAATCAGTAAGAGACAGCACTCTTCTGGTTGTTGAGGCACAGAGTTTTGCATCTTCATAGCCTTCCAAATAATATTTGTTTTCCGGATCCGATGCCAACCTTGCAATAAGTTCACAAATCCTGCTGACACTGTTTATTATTGACAGCTTAAATTCCTGCCGACGGGCTACATCAATATTTCCCAGAGACAGGTTAATCCCATTTGCTACTGAGATAGCTTCTTTTGGAATTAACTCGCTATACATCTTTTCTTTGTAAAAATGATAATCCCTTTCCAGAATTTCACTTTCATAAAGATATGATGTATTAATCTTCAGCAAAACACCGGGTCTATCCAATAACAGATTCCAGTATGGCAGATACTTTCTTTCGGACATATGACTGGCAGGCACCATATCGCCAACAAACTTTGAGTTGTCGCCTATGATTGGTTTGATCCCCTCTGACAAAATCTGGTCAAGATATTCAGGTTTCGTTAGATGATATAAATATCTCATAATGTACCCTCCTATCTTCTTATTGGCTGGATATGATCCACCCTGATGGCCTGATAGTCAATATGATAATTATCATATGTGCTATAAGCAGAAAAAAGCCAGCCGCATCCATCACTCGAATCAATGACATCGTTAATAGACACACAGCCATATTCGTAACAGTGTTCATCGTTTTTACGATCTGATATTGCAAACGCAACAAGAGTCTGTTTTACATCATCAATACTTCCATGCAAATTGTAGACAGCAGTTCCATTAGCCTCTGACGATGCAACTGTAATAATCCAGTCAGTCTTATAGTTTTCATCATATTTCTCCATATTTTTTTCCCTCCTTTATTAAATATGATTTGATTAGCTACAAGATAAAGATGGATTTTTATCAGCAAATACACAAAAAAAAAGACGCATGACACAAATCATACGTCTCACATTGTCTAAAGCATAAACTCTTCGGCAGCAAAATCATTGTTTTTAAACTCGCCAAACGATTTCAGTATTTCCAAATCATTACTAATGGCTTTGTCTGTTACATATCTTTTTGCCTTCAAAACGTTTGGCTCATTTGTAAAGTAACCTTTCTTCTTGGAAACAGAACCTACATATCCCGTCTCGCCGCTGTACTTATTTGTCCACTTGAGGACTCTTCTGCTCTTTATTATTGTCTTCTTTCATATTCTGCAAAAACTTGTACTCTGAAATCATATTAAATATAAATCCGCATTCTAATACTATTGTAAATGCAAACAAAATCTCAAATCTTATATTTTGTATTATCATCTGAAAAAATACAAAAAGCATTGTCATAGTTGTGAGTATCAGATTATATTTCATATAATCACTGGACAGTTTGTCAGTAAGTCCATCAACAGAACAAGATTCAAGCTTTTCCTGAGCCTTATCCAAAAGCTCTTGAAAATTCTTATCTCCAACACTTGGCAGAGATATACCCATCCTGTTAAGTTCACTGTCATAATATTTGCTTACAAGTCTGCGACTTTTTACGGTAAAAATCACAAAAATAATAACATTAATGAGACCAGCCGTACTGATAACAGTCTTTAATGCATCTGTTTTTATTGAATTATTTAAATTGTTAATCATTCCAACCAATCCAAAACATAAATTTGCAATTAAATCATACCATAAATACTTTCTTACTGTTTTCTGTGTATCCATAAATTCATACCTGCCTGTTATTTATTAGATTTTAAAATGAAAGATTGGATTCTTACGAATTCTCTATTTCGTCAATAATTACCTCACAACTAATTACAATATTTCTCAATACCTTGTGCCATAATATCTCTTAATTCATCTTCTTCGTATGTAGAACCAACCTGCGACCACCTACGACTGTATTCTATATCATTGTGTTTTAATGAAAGTTTAAATACACTGCCACCATAATCCCTATATTCTTCTAATTTAATAGCTTTAATGTGAGGAATTCGTAAATACCAATTATGCTCTTTATATTCAAACTGAATATCAGTAGCTTGACCGAAATCATACTCAATGAATTTAACGTCATTTATATACTCAATACCAAGAAACTCTTTAATATAATTAACATACCAATCATACACTTCCTTTTCTTTATACTTCCTTCTTTTATCAAGCTTGTTACCATCTGTATCTTGATTTTTGGATAACATACTTAACCATTCCTTACACGTTTTAATCGTAGACGGTTGATCAAGTAGCATATACTGAACATTCTCCTTATAAATACAAAACGCCTGTTGTTCAATAAGGTCATATTCGTTCTTCATATCATCCAATACCTGCTTCTTTGCAGACAATCTTCTCTCTGCTTGTGCAAATTTATTTAATGAACTCATTTCATACTTACCATTATAGTTGTATGTATCATTTTTATATACTAAAGACATTTATCGTTCACCTCTCTTATCCCTCTTAACTCATCCTTTACATCAATTGTAAAAGGATTTGTCCAAACAAAATGAACCTTTATCCGACGTTTTTCTGTTTCTGCCGCTCTATTGCAGCGTCAATCTCCGCCATTTCACGGCGCTGCTTCTTGGTAATCTCTCTGTCGCGGACTTTTCTTTTCTGCATACGTTTTTTCTTTTCATATGTTTCTTCTGCCCGATTTTCAAGGTCAATCTCGATGATAGTTACTTCTATGAGTCCCATAAGCGTAAGCATAAGTCCGCTTGTAAAATACATAATAAACTGTGTTCCGTCATCATAAAATCCCATCAAGCTCCTTATTCCACGTTCAAGGCATATAAAACCAATAGAAAACAGAGCCAGAACTGATACTGATACTGACATGTCCTTAAGAAAGACATGCTTTAAAAGTGTTGATTTTTTAATTTTAACCTGCATAATAATTATTCTGGGAACCTGAAGCCAAAACTAAATGACATATCTCCCAAGTCCTTTTTAATTTTTTCCATTTCTTCGCGGGAACCGCATTTCACTATAGGCGTTCCGCTGCTGTTATCTACTTTGTATCCCTTTTTGTTCATTCTTTCTGTGAACAAATCTCTCTTATCTGGTTCAGGAATATATTGCCTGTTCTCCTCTTCCGAAACCGCCTGTTTCTTTGCCATATCACACTCTCCTTACGCGGTAAAGCTGTATTTTCTTCTTCTGACAAGCTCGTCAACGTCATATTCGCTATCTATTCTGCTTATCATGCGTTCGTCTTCATCAAAATTATACTGCCACATGCGCTGTTTCACATCAAAATAGACTGGATGATTGAGGGAATTATTAATATAAAGCCTTTTGTAGCCATTCTTTTCCCACAATACTGCTGTGAGCGGATCATTTTTTACTTTGCTTCTTGTTTCCACAGGTGCATCAGTTAAATCTTCATTACTGAAGGTTTTCCACTTTGACGGGTCAAGTGCTACCGGTTTTCTTTCATCAACAACTGCAGCTTTCACCTGTTCAGAAACAGAATTGCTGTTATCATTAACAGGAAGCACTGCTACATGCTGCGAATAAATATCTTCATCAGAAGTTTCTGTATTATCTGTTTCAAGCGACGCATTGACGACAGAGCCCTCATCATGCTCATCAGTCCTGCATCTATTAATAAGTCCCCACAAAACCCTTGATGTTGCAATTACATCATCAATACTGTTATGAAACTCCAGCCCGGCATCTGCATGAAAATATCCCGCCAGCGTACCCAGCTTGAAATTTGGCACATCCTGCTTTGTAAGAACTGCTTTCGCAAGTATCATAACATCAATTTCATTCTTTGGGATCCACTTACCAAAACCAATCCGTCTTGCCATTTCATTTACAAGCCCATCGTCGAAATTTGCATTATTGTAGCCTGAAACAAAGTCTGCTGAATTAAGATAACTCAATATTTCGGCACCAGCCTCATATTCCGTTGGACAATCAGCAACTTTTTCATTTGTAATATGATTGACAGCAGTGATATGCGCAGGAATGGTCATCATCGGATTTAAGAACATATTCCGTCTGTCAATTTCATCCATGCCATGCTCGCTTACCTGATACCTGATTGCTGAAAACGACAGTATTCTGGTATTCTTTGATTTAAACCCGGTTGTTTCCAAATCATATACTACTATTTTTTTATCTTTAATCTCATCCCACAGGGATACAAGATTTATGTTCATAGGTTTTTCTCCTTACTTATTTTTCATTTATCCATCTGCGCAATTTACATATTTACCCATTTACTTCAGTAAACATTTCGTTTGCAGTTTCAATCTTCGGTATCACTGAATGAGCTTATATAGTGGCGATTGGCACGAACCTACACCAGTAGGCATTTTATTTACAGCCTCAACATGAAATTATTTGTTATACTGATCTACCTCAGTAGACATTTTACTTACAGTCTCAACAAACCCATATTTATTTATATCTACATATCTGAATCAGCAGACATTTCGCTTACAGTTTTATTTAGTTCGCTTGCCTTGTTCCTCGATACATCTATATTAATAGACATTTCGCTTACGGTTTTGACAAAAAGAGAAACAAAAATCATACTCATCTACCTCAGTAGACATTTCGTTTATGGTTTCGACGGTATCTAGTACTGATGATGGACCTTATCTACCTCAGTAGACATTTTGCTTACGGTTTCGACAGGATGCGCTAGAAGGGCTTAACAATTTATCTACCTTAGTAGACATTTCGCTTACAGTTTCGACCCTAATATTGTGCCCTTGCACAATATTTCACGGCTTAACTGTAAGTTTTTGTGTATTATATTCTAAAATTGTTACCTTATATTATTGAACTGTAAGCATTTCTTTTTGTTAAAGCTGCGGTTTGCATTAACTGCCTGTCTACCATTTTTCCCGCACATCTGCATCGGGAGACATTTTAATTGGCAGACAGATCGTGTCAGCTTGTCCACCTGAAAAACAATTCATCTATCTGACCATTTTCACAAACAAGTCTATGAGGTTCTTGTTGTCAAGTTTAGCTTGTAAACGTGCATCATTTTCAGACTTTGGCTTACAAGTATAAGTCTGTTTGAGTAAGAACTTCTATTACCAAGCAGCCCTGTGACCACATTAACGGTAAATTTCTATCTTTTGATAAGGAAGTATAGTCAATCTTCCTATGGGTAAATTGTTAAATCTGACACCTATATAATATTTACAATTCAATTTTTGTCCAAAAAAATGAAAAAATATCAAAAAAAATACGACAGCCTCAAATCCGATCAGGCTGCCGCTTATATAATAATAAAGGAGGTTCCCGCGTCTGCCCTAGCAGACATCTTAAGATCGGGAAGTGTAAGGGATTTATGACTACAATTGATCCTTACACTATATATAGTATTCCATTTTTCAATTTTGTCCAGATATTGACACAAATTTTTGTAAAAAAAATGCGGCAGCCATTTCGCCCCGGCTGCCACTATCTTCATATAAAGGAGGTGTATTTGCAAGGTAACTTTGCTCATAATACCCTGCAAAAAAGTTTATGAATAAAACAAAGTTTTGCTTTACACATATATAATATTCCAAACTCGGTTTTTGTCCAAAGAAAAAATAGAAATTATATTGAAGAAAAACCCAAAAAATGATAAAACAAAAATAGGAGGAAATTATTATGTTAAATACAATTTTGATACCAGTTGCGTTAATTTGTTCTTGCATTATTGGATATGTTGTCGAAAATATCATTGCAAAACAGACTGAGGAGTATGAAAAGAAACAGAAAATTTAATAACAAAAAAGAGACTGCAAACAAGCGGTCTCTTTTTTTTGTTTACCTCATATCGAGAACATAATAATTCTCACTAAATCTTGTTTCATCCCTGTCGTCACAGAAATCAGCAAGTTCCTGAACAATGGTTTCAAGTCCCGTGCCTTTGCTAGCAAGATAACTTACAAAACCGCCGTCATAAGTTTCAATATCAGCACTCAAGTCATTTCCACCCTCGTAAAAGCCAACAGAATAGGAAATCTGGATTTTATCCTCATCTTCATCCTCATTCTCGTCGTCACAGTCAAAATCATCCGTAATATTGAACATTACAAGCAGGATGTCTTCTTTTCGTGGACTGATAAGCATTGCCTCTCCGCATGGACAACAGTCTTTATTGATCTCCTTCCATTTGTTCAAAAGTTCTTCACGGCTTTTCTGCCATGGCAATAGTTGTAATTTCATATTCAATTCCTCCTTTATACAATTAACAATAAATTACAGGATAAATATGGAGTTTTGTGCAAAATAAAAGCACCTGAAAAAACAGATGCTCTTATTCGTTTACAAATCTCTGCCACAGACAACTGCTTTGTATACGACATTATTGTAGGTAATTTTCCATTCACCCAAGAACTGATCCCGGATAGCAGACTGAAATACTTCCTCCCCATCGCGGAGCAATACAGCAAAGGAATAAAAATATCCTTTCTCGTTGTCCACATTGAGAACAATCTTCATTGAGATATGTTCAGTGAAAGGAACGCTTATGCTAAGAACCGTGATCTGACGTGTGAAGTCTTTATAAACCTCTTTCAGTTTGTCTGAGTCCATGGAATATACAGCATTCAAAATAATCTGTTGCATCACCCTGAGGGTAATGCTTTTTGCAACAGTTCGTTTTTCAGCAGGATTTACCGGCTGTTTCGCAAACACCTTAAGAATGTCATCACAGACATCGAAATATCCATTATACTTCTCAAGCAGTGCACATACCTCGTCAGCATTTACTCCGCCGGATTTCAGATTGTCTTCTATGCGTGTTTTGATGCTGTCACCTGAATAATCCTGAAGCTGCTCAGATTTTGATACAATGAATGTCCATGACTGTGGATTATCATTAATTTTATGACATGACCAGCAGCTCTTAATTGCTGGTACAGAAAGGCTTCCCAGATGCCCACATTCTACGTACAGTCTGCCACCAGACTTAAGCATGCGCTGACCATGGAGGCCTGTAAACAGAGTGTTGTCAGAGAAACCCCTGATGTCTGTTACGGTTCCGCCAGTATATGTAACACCAAATGGCACCCCGAATGTCATAAGCGGTGACGGAATGTAAGAGAATCTAACAGTTGTCTTTACAAGATCCTCATACTCATCAAAGGTATAAGTTTTATTATTGCCAACAATCGGAAACACCGGTGCCATTCTGTTTATAAAACGATATAGCACATCAACAGCGGTGATACGAGCCTCTTCTGAACTAAATTTGTAGTCACGAATATGCCCAGTCACATCACATACATTAAATAAACACTGGCCAACAATACGCTCATCAATTATGTCAATGGATGCTGCATAATGAACTGCCTCTACAGGGTAATACAATCCACAGTTACTGACGAATCTTGGCATATCTGCAAGTTCAAAAATATACCTTACTTTGTTCTCCTCGACCTGCTGAATTAATAACACTTTATTGATTTTCATATTTTCGTCCTCCTTTATTATTATTTTGTATATAAAAATCATAATAAAGTTGGATTTTGAACACATAAAAGAAAAGAACACCTGAAAAATCAGATGTTCTTATGCGTTTACAACGAATTACCCGGACACTCAGAAAAATCTACATCGCGCAGTTCATCAATATGAATCCACACGTCAATATAATGTTCTTTTGAATAATTAATATCCCGGTCCTCAAAATAAGTCTTGCCCGTTATAACATAGCCAACCTGCTTGTACTCGCCATTTGGCAGGTCAATATACATGGCATTCTTATTTTTAATGGCGTTGTCTGATATGCTTACCATATCCGATACTGCCTCTCTGTAGAGTTCAAGAAGCTGTGGCAGATTGTCAGCTTCAATGGTTTTCGGGCAGATCATATCACTGTCCATCCACCATTTGCCACGGTCACGTTCTTTGACGGTTGTCTGTGTTCTAACATAGTACTTCATAAGCAGTTCCTCCTTTATTTATTATTTTTGTTAATAAAATACAGGATAAATATGGAGTTTTTACAAAAAAAAATAGACCGATACAAATGTACCAGTCTATTTTTCGTTTATTCTACCTATTTCTCGCTTACAGTGATACCCTCAAGGACAACGCCTTTTTCAAGGTTTTCAGTGAGACAAAAGACCAAATCGTTCATAACATTTGTCTTAAGAACCTTTGACAGGTCCTCACTGCCTCTCTTAATACGATAGTCCCACTGTTTGGTCGGATCATATTCAATAGAATATTTACTGGCTTCAATGCTGATTATTTTTGTCATAGATATTCCCCTTTTCTAAATACCTGTGTCAACACAAATATTATCAGGACTTATATCCATGCCAAGCTCAGCAATGTACTTAACGAAAATATCGTCAAGGACCTGCTTTGTCATATTGCGTTCAAACTCCGTCATAAGCCATGGGAAGTTTTCCTCAAACATAACAGTGCCTGCTGAAACGTCATAATTCTCTGCATCATTGTAAGCAGAAAACCTGATACCCGTCTCAAGAAACATAATGTTCGACAGAAAAGCTGCTGGTGTAGCAATGCCAGAATTAAGGCATACATCAGCATTTGTTAAATCGTCAGATGCTAAATAATCTTTACAGCCTTTAAGTACCCATTCAGCTGCCTCAGATTTTTCAGCTTTTTCCTCGAGATTTGCGATATGGTTTTTGATGAAGTTCTTATACTTCTCATAAGAAAAGCCTGCTGCTGTTGTAAGTTCTAATCCATAACCATTAATTGTTGCCATAATTTTTCCTCCTTTATTTATATGACAATTTATTAGTAACAGTATGAATATGGTTTTTGAAGGCAAAGAAAAAGAACAGTTGTTACTGACTGTTCTTTAAAAGTTTAGTTTTCAATTAAATTAAGTTCATGGGTTTTGACCATACGCGCAAACTGCCAAGGATCAGCAACCCAATGGCGTTCTGTTACTTTACAGAGTGTTGGTTTGCAATAAATAACACTTTTTACGACACAATAAACAACGCCATCAAAAGTGCAGACTTTATCACCGTAAAAAATTTCTTTACTATCAATCGCATAACCAGTAGATTCTCTTGGCTTAATCTGCTGATGTTTATACTGTTCATATTCAGCAGCAGCATTGATAGCATTTACTATGATAACAATACTAGCTATCACAGCAAATGAAGTTATAAAATTATCAGCAACACCAAAATGTATATAAGTGAAAGATATTGCAGACGCAATGTACAACGTTGCAGTTGTAAATTCATTTGCTACTACATGCAAACCAAGCCACTTTTCAGGATGATTTGAACTGTTTGTTACATCCCCCCAAACAGCAGCCTGTATCATATATGCAATAAAAGCTAATACAATAAATACATGAGTAACTTCAGTGTCAGCTGCTTCAATAAGATAATCCTTAATGACATCATCTGGAATATTAAATACAAATGATGCTACGATGAATATTAAAAGTGCATATGCTATTGCCCTTGTTGTTTTAAGAAAGCCACTTAATGAAACTTCCTTTCCTTTGAAAAAATCTAATAAATTTTTCATATTTTTATCCTCCGCTATTAATTAGTATATTGTTTATAAAGTATATATGGATTTTTATGCTTTATAAACTAATTATACAATATATAGTGTCTCAGTCAACATACATAACAATATTTTGTATACATTTCTACAAGAAAATTCTAAAATATGTATTTTTACACAAAAATAAGGAGTGCAATTACGCACTCCCTATAAGTCCTTCTCTCAAAAGACTGTCTCCAGATATTTGCCCGCCTCATACATCTTTGTTAATATCTGATTAATTCTTCTGCCTCGCTGACAATAAATGTCCATGTTTTTGGATCATTGTCATTAATTTTTCCACTTGGCCAAAGCTTCTTAATGGTAGTTATAGCAGGATTATTCAAACGAACCTTTTCCCTGTATACCCTGCCGTCAGCCTTGAATATGCGGCGGTCTTTCAATTCGGTGAACAGAGTGTTGTTAGGATAATCCCTGATGTCAGTGATGATTCCGCCTGCATATTCAACACCAAATGGAATACCAAATGTAAGCGGAACACCAAATGTCAGATATGATGACTGAATATAAGAAAATTTAACGTTCTCTTTTACAAGCGCCTCATATTCTTTAAAAGTACAGGTTTTGCCGCAATCAACAACAGGGAATACTGGCGCTATTTTGTCTGCAAACTGATTCATTATGTTAATAGCAAACATATTTTCTATAACAGAAGTGAATTTACAATCGTGTGTGTAGCCAAATTCATCGGTTGCAGAAAAATGGCAGTGAACGTTTTCACTATTATCAAAAACATTGGTTTCTCTTTCCATAAAAGCAGTGCAATGAGCTATTTTAACTTTATTTCCACTTTCATCAGTAAAGTCCGGCATGTCTGTAAGTTCAAGAACATATTTCATTTTGTTCTCCGCCAGTTTCTGAATTAGCAATACCTTATTGATTTCCATATCATTTTCTCCTTTGTACAAAAGACGGGATTCCTCCCGCCCTTGTTTATGCTGTCTACAGATATTTGCCAACGATAACGTCAATATCGCTTGGTTTTACATCGCAATTATCATCAAGACCAAAATTTATGTCTGATTCATCCGGATTGTCAGTAATGACGCCCCTTGCCTTGGCATTGAATGTAAACAAGTCATACAGATTAGGTTTTTTAACATCAACCATGGTTTTACAGGTAACAACTACTGATGGCAGGTTGCTCTCCACATTTATGCCGCCATAGCCAGCCCTTACATGGTCAGCAGTAAGTGCCATGTCACACCATACAAACACTCTTTCTTTAAGGTCAAAGATAACCGGAATGCATGTGGTTGTTGCTGATGCGAGGTCCATGCGCTGCTTTACTGTAGACGGCTCAAAGATTTCCCCACTCTTCATATCATTTCTTGTCATAAAACCAAAAGCTGCATGCTCCATCTTTGAAAAGTTCTCATTTGAAAAATTATACACATTAAATACCGCGTATCTTGCACCTGCAGACAAAGCCTTGTCAATATCAAGGTCAATAAATTCAGCTGCACCCTCTCCATCAACAGGTCCGCCGTTTATAATATCTCCTGAGTGGCAGATACCAAACCGGTCTGATTCGAGATTGTTGTAAGATACATGCTCAAGACAATTCCAGTCATCAGCAAAAACCGCTACGGACAGGTCAACATCAATAATGTTATCCTTAGTATTAGTCCACCAGATGAATGGCCTGATAATCTTTGCGCTGTCATCTATTGCAATACGTGAACCTCTTGAAACAGAAATCATTGTCTTGCCTGCGCTTCTTAATGAGAATGGAACCGTATAGTCCTTAAGAGCTTCATCAATATATACTTTTCCAAGGAACTCCCTGTTTCCATATATATTAACAAGCGCATTCTCGCAGACAGCAATGACCATTTTCATTGCATCTTCAGGAATAGTCTCTTTTTTATCATTCTTGATATAGTATGACCTTGCAAGATTTCCCTTTGGAAAGAAAACCCTCATGTCATCATTGCCGTCAAGCTTATTGATGAAATGCTCCCTTACCTGTAAAAGCACTGTAGACGATACGTCTTTTGCAACAGAAGCAAAGCCCATAATAACAGTCTTTCTATCGGTATCTTTGTCAAATGTACAAAGAAGAAAATCAATTCTTCTTGCAAACTCTCCCGGGCGCTTCTTAAGCAGGGAAACAACGGTGTTCACATCTTTTGATACAACAGCTGCATCCACTTTTCCTGCAAACGACTGAATTTTGCCATCATTTCTTATGACGTCAAATGCCCGAACAACTTTTGTATAACGCTCATTCTTAGCAAACTCACCCGGGTGCAGTTTTTCGCCTACACGGATCCATCTTCCGGCATATCTGTTCATATCCTCAGCTGCATTTCCACAGTCTGCAAGAAGATTCATGATGATTCTGCGCTCGCTTCTCTTTAAGTTCCTAAACTTAGTGTTTTCTGCAAGGCTGACGTCACCATCAGACATTGCTGTAACAAGACGCAGTACATCAGTTGCGGTCTTTACATACTTTTTGCATAAAGAACCGTCTGTGTCAACACCAGTATCAACAAGCAGTCTGCATATGCACGCAGTATTCTCCTTAAACGGAATTTCATCCGGTAGAGTAACCTTTGCTGAATTTAAAATAAAGATCATGTCGTCCACATCACTCTTTGAAAGAGATGTTTTTGATGCACAGAGATTGTTAAAGATGTCATTTAAGCCATCAAACGAACCTGCCTCAAGCACCTTAACTTTTGCAGCGTTAAAAAGAGGTACTCTCTCCTTCTTCTCCTCATAAGGCAGAAGGGTACCAAAAGACCAGTAATGAACGATGGCGTTGAAATACAGTTCAAAATCATCATTCTCCATGACAGACTCAGGGAAATTAGGATACATTGGATTGTACACCTTATCAGCACCTGTAAGCTCCTTAAGTCCGTTCACAAGAGCATCATACACCACCTCACGGTTCTTGGCTTTCATGTGTACAAGCTTGTCAAAAAGAGCCTCTGACATTGTGTAGCCAAAGACTTCTATGTTCTTATTCATTGTCGCAACAATCTGCTTATTCTTTTCACTGACTGCAGCAGAAAGAGATTTAAGCATATCGTCATTATTAATGAATACTCTGTTTTTTCTTCTTAAAATAATGTTAAATACTGAATTTTCCATAATGATTTTTTCTCCTTTGATAAAAACTGGGAATTGACAGCAGTACATCAACTATCTCGGCTGACCAAAATCAGCCAAACGAGATATACTATATTATAGAAGGAACTGCTGTCATAACCTGTTTCGCAGTGATTGCTACAACTAACTTTAAAGTTCATCAGACCTTTGAGAAAGAAGGAAGCTGTAGCATATCTGCTTTTTGAATTGTAATGTTCCGGAAATTATCAACACTAAAAAATGTGTTTTGATCTGTAGTATTAAGAAGGAAGTCTTAATATAGCCGGAACAAAGACTGTGGCAATTGTATCAAGTAATTTATAAATGATCCATGCGTATTTGTAGAAGGAACCTGACACATAAGCATAAGCGTCCACATTATTTGCCGTTATAATTAGCTCATGCAGACACTATTTTGCTTTCCGCAGTCGTAAAAATTATCCAGTACCGAAACAGTCGGTAGGCAGTTTTAGTACCAGATAATAGTGCGCCCGGAAGGACTCGAACCTTCGACCGTCCGGTTATGAGCCGGATGCTCTAACCAACTGAGCTACGGGCGCTAAATATCTGAAATCAAAAATAGTCAGCAGACGCCTTTCTCATCCAGACGAAATCTCCCTGCAGGAACTGTACCTGCAATGCTGCTCTAGTGGCAGACGGAAGATATTAGTGAACTACTCGGCTACAAGTAACCGAGCTTCCTGCTTCAAACCACTACTGCCTGTTAGCATATATACTATGTTAACAGGTCTTACGCAATGTCCACAGGCGTTAGGTTCCGGCAGTTCCTGCCGTACCATTGTATATATTAAACGTACCATTGTATATATTAAAAAAAGAGACTCCAAAAATGAGTGTAAAAAAAAACACACAAATCAGATACATGTTTATAATATTCCGTTTCCAGTTTTTGTCCAAAGAAAATTTAAAAAATTTCAATATTTTTTGCAAGAAATTATACACATATTTATGTACATAAATATACATATAAAACTACATATAAACCTACATATATTTATACACATAAAAAGCAGAAAGATAAAAATCCTTCTGCTTTTAATTTTACTGATGCTGATGCTGTTTTACATATTCATCAGCAGCCTCACTTATAGCATCCTGCTCCGTATACCCCTCACGGTCACAGTATATGTCATAAGCGCGGTTTGCTAACGAATCAGCATCGGCTTCAGGAATGTCGTGATTTTCTATGAGTTCGCCGCTCATGAAAGATGTAACAAATTCCTTGTGAGCCTCGCATACCTCATCCATTGTAAGCTCAATTTCCTTGCCATTTCTTATAATCTTCATAATACATTCCTCCTTTACTTATTATTTTGTTTATGAAAAATTATATAAACAAATATGGATTTTAAGCATAAAAAAAAGGCTGCACAGCTACAGCCCCTTTGTAATGCTAATCTAATAAATTTTTATCAATTATCTGGAAATTAGCTCTGTGGATATACAGTGCCTTTCCGTCTATCATCAGCTTTGTTGTTTTTGGCAAGTCTTTGCATACTTTCCAGTACACTTCGTCGCCTGAGTATGCGCATATTGGATCGCCAAGCTACGACTGAATTACAACTATTCTGCTCTTTCCGAAGTTATTCTTAACCTTGTTGACAATGCCTGCGATAAACGTATAATCCTTAACTGAACCACTTGACGTGCTTTCAATCAGCTCCGGACTTTTGAAATCTACTTCCGGATCAAGTCCATCCTCTGCGAAAATCATTGTGCTTCCACAGCTTTCTACTTCACTGCCATCAATGGTTACTGTTACAACGGAGCTCATTGTCTCCGAATATCCCCAGCCATCGTCTGTGTAAACAGGCTCTTCTACAGTATTTGACGACATGTCTATTTTCTCGCCGCTCATATTCATAAAGTTTACCCCATCATTACTGTAAAAGCTGACAGCGTATGTATTACCTTTTATGGTCCCATTCAGTTCATTGACCTCACTGTCAAGCAGTCCGCATCCAGTGAGTCCGACAGCAAGCACTGCAACCGCCGCTGCCATAACAATTCTTCTCTTTTGCATAATAATTTTATCCTTTCATTAATATACTGTATTTACAATGATATCCTCAACACTTTTACGCTGCGCTCATCCATAAGCGCTAATAAGACATTAATCGGCAGATATCCCCTGAAGCGATTAATTAATGCTTTTCTGTTCTTGTCTGCTTTCAACCTGATACCCTGTTTTTCCTCTTCAAAAAAGTCTGAGCAGTCACGAAACATTGCGTCTGTATAATTTCTTGACAATAGCAGTGTTGCTTTCTCGTCTTTTTCAGCCAACACCTTAACCGTTTGTTTTCCATAACGTTCCAGCTCATCATATGTTACAAAGTTACATTTTTCATCTTTCTGAAGCAGTTCAATAAATGCATTTGCCGCTAGATCTTCTATTCCTATATGAAACATGACAGATTTATCCTTTCGTTATCTGAACCCGGCCTTTTTCATGACATCCTTATATTTCTTCCATCCTCCATGAGGCATTGTCTTGTGAAAAACCTTTTTCTTAAATTTTCTGAAATTTGGTTTCATAATTTATTTTCTCCTTTCTGTTACTCAATGGTCTTATCAAGTGTTTTGTCAACCTTATATACAGTCAACTTTTCTCCATTATAATAATCAAAATCGCATGAATACCACTGATCTTTGTATTTAAAAGTATATCTATCATCAGACTTGGAATATTCGACATCTATATAACCCGGATAGTTAGCATCTAATTTTTTGAAAAGAATTTCCTTTATGCCCACTTCCTGTGCCGCCATTGTAAATGCAAGCACTGCTATCATTATTGCAGCCATTGTAATAAACCCATAAGCAATAGATTTGCCAGCAGTATCAGTATTAATCTCTCTGGAACCAGTTATATCATGACAGGAAATAATAAACACAATAAAACCAATAACATTACCAAAACAGACAGCAAATATCATGCCTTTTACCAGAAAATTCTGTGCAAATGGAGTTAAGTGTAACAATAAATAAATCATAGTGATGAGTCCTCCTCTATGTATTGTTCGTATTATTTGTTACTGCGTGCAGATTATAAGAATTATTACATAATCCTTATAATCTGTTCATAAATGCAGATTTCCTTATCGTTAACATTTCTGTTAGCATGATAATGGCCAAAAAACCATTTCTTGAATTCTGTCTTTGCTCTCACCTCATCCAGATAATCTGTTTCATGATCAGACTTATACAGCCCGCCGCCAAGAATGTTCTGTGTCGATGTTGAACAACAGTGGCTTACAATAAAGTCTACGTTGTAATCATGCTTTTCAAGATTTTTGAAACCATTAATCTTCTCTTCGTCAGATGCAAGTTCCTCTTTCCACCAGCTCACATGGTTTATACGAAATGGTGTAATACCTTTGCAGGCTTCATTCAGCTTTTCTTTATAGTCACTGGCAGCAGGCTCAAGAATGCCGCCCCTTATATCGTGACTTGACGCGCCGCCGAATGCAAAGAATGTTCTGTCACAAAGGTCGAACACTTCTCCACGCATCAAATGGATTACTGACGGACGAATTTTATGGACACGTCCGCCATGCCATTCTTCTATAGGATAAGCACTCAGCCTGTCATAGTTTTCGTGATTTCCGTCTACAAAAAGAGTTGTAAAAGGCCTGCTTTCAAGCCAGTCAAGCTGCATATTTTCACATTTAACTCTCGCATTATGCTTATTTCCCGCAAACTGCTCTCTCCATGGTTCACCCTCAGTGTCAAGTTCCCATACACCGCCGAAGTCGCCGCATATGATGACATAATCATCTTTTGTCATTTCCGCCTGTTCAGGGAATATATACGGTTCAAACCGTTCAAAATTTCCATGGCAGTCGCCTGTAATATAGATCATAATCATTCTCTCCTAATTTCTTACTTAAACTTTTTGACAATATTATTCGGCTTAATCAGTTCTATCGTTGTTCTCTCTTTTCCCTGCAATTTTGAAGGAATATGAAGATATATGCAGTCTCCATTATACTCTTCGTCATGGAAGAAAATGGCATAATACTTTTGATTTGAAGTCTGAGAACATATCTTGTATAAGTCACTTATCACCACATGATTCTTCTTACAGTATTCCTTGTACTGGGCTATTGTACGGTTTATTGTTTCCGGCAGCAAGGTTTTCATGTGCTCAATCAACAAATTTCCTCTGTAATACACACAGAAGTCCACGTCTTCAGAAGTCTCTATGTTTGGTGCAATCAGTACAAGATCAGCATTCGTCACTTCTTTCAAACAGTCTTCAATCTGCTCGTCACCAGCCTTTAAGCCTTTGCCAACAAGAGAATTAAAATAAATATCTGCTTCCTCTTTTGTGTCAAAAATATCACCCTTATAAATGTACCCAGTGTCATCACCATCCGTTATCTCATCTGAAACCCAGACAATGTATTTTCCACGATACTTATTCATAAGAACTAATGCAGGAGAACCATTTTCATTAAAAGCACCATATTCTGTAAGAAATCCATAAGTTTCACATCGCTCATAATCATCGAAAACCTTCGCCATTTCCATAAGCTGGCTTGAATACCATATTCCAATATAATGGAAATTATCCGGAAGAAGCATGCCCATATATTTTGAAAAAATCCTGTCTGCATGCGAAACCGTATAATCATTGACAATTGACACAAGATACCGACCATATTCTCTTGTTAACGCTGGCCATTTATTACGATTAATATTATCCTTAACAGTTTTAAGAAATGCTTTTTTGCAGGGATGATTATCATCCTTTAAATATTCCTCCAGCCAATCAAACTGCTGCATCATTGTTTTGCTTTTTCTCTTACCCATTATGTAATTACCTCGCCTTTATATCAAATAAAAAATCCAAGTATATGAATCGCTGCAAGAATAACGCCGGAAACAATCACTGCAAATATATTGATATAGCATATCACTACAATTGCAAGCCCCACATTTTTCCGGCAGACGTTTTGCATGCTGATTTACAAATACAAACATTTCGGTTGCCACTGCCACAAACAGCGTTACAAAAAAATATCGTCCACAATATATTTATGTCAGTCAGCTACCCTCTGTCCCTCAATGCGGATAATACGTCTTATAAACCGATAATCACCAGCAAAACGACTTTCATAATAACAGCTGTTTCTTATTATAATATCATCAATGCCATTACTTTCCGCATTCATATCGTTGCAGACGTTTTTTATTGCTGCCTGTTCGTCTGTATTCATTTTCTTAAGTTCCTCGTCAGTATATAGTTTTCCAAGTCTGCTGTATACCATGATTTTGTCAGCAGAATTAACTTCATAATTTTCATGGTCTCTGCTTACTTTCTTTATCATATTACTCATTTTTACTACCTGCCTTTAATTTCCACAAAATATTATTTCTTATATAATATTCACAAAAGACAATTTGTCCAAAAAAAAGAGATGAAAAATCAATACAGACATTTCATCTCTTTGCAAATTATTTTCTCTTTTTCTTCTGACCATTCTTATTCTGCTCATCCAGTTTCTTCTGCTTTTCTTCCTGAATTTCCAAATAAAGCTTGCTTCCTCCAGAAAGGTACTTTTTATAATTAATACGTTCAAGTTCTCTGCCATCATATAATACTTTCGGAACAAAATAAAATTGTGCATTTTTATCGCTGCAATATTTATCACACTTATCAATAATGTCCTGCAAGCTATTAAAATTATCCAGAATAATCTTTATCTGGCGACCTCTTTCATTATCCTTGTCTATATCTTTATCACATATACAAAGTAATTTTATTTCAAATGCTTCAGCAGCAAGATGACTTATGCTATCAGGCGTCCAGACATAATCTGGTTTTTCACAACCCAGCAGTTTATAAAGAGTTAATGCATTATTAATTTCATATTGAAATTTTTTATTATCATCAATATCGTCAAGAGTCTGTATCTTCTCAATAATTTTAAAAAACCCATCTCTGTATTCCCTGCCAAACTTATCTATAACAGAATCACATCTTTTTGCTGCAATGAGAGCTTTTATCCAGTAATAAGCAGTTATAATACAGATTACTATAAATATTATTTTGATTACGTGTGCGATTGCTAATAATTGTGTCATAATGATTCATCTCCTTTTACTATATATTGTATTATACCACGTTATTATCTATATATATAGTATTTATTAATTTTATTTTGTCCAAGCAAAATGAACATTTTTATTCAAAAATATGATATTATAAAAGATTAATAAAAAATATTGAAAATTATCCTTACAGGATAATGACAAAACAAAAATAATATGCTATAGTATGACCATCAAAGGAAAACAGTTATCTGCGAAAGACGCAGGAGAAAGGAAAAAGATATGCTTACAGTAATTAAGTCCTATAAAAGTTCATACAGTTGTAAACATAGTTCTTGCTTTAAAAAGAACTCTATTTTGATGCGCTTTTATATGAACGAAAATTCTGTCTGAAAAACATATTTACTGCATAAATATTTTTCTTTCATGTCGTTTATCTCAGGGCGCATCCAGGATGAACGATTTTTTTATTGCTTAAAAATGAAAGGAAATAACTATTATGCCAGTAATAAACATGGAACAGACAGGAAAGCAGATTGCAGAATTAAGAAAGAAGGCAAATCTTACTGTAAACGATATAAAGGAAGCACTCGCACTTACAACTGTAAATGCTGTATACAAGTGGCAGCGTGGACAGACGCTTCCTACACTCGATAATCTTGTTGCACTTGCAGCTCTCTTCGATTGCACAATAAACGATATTGTCATAACTGAAACAATATAAGAAACACATGTATCATTAGCTCAGCTGGCAGAGCACTCGACTTTTAATCGAACTGTCCGGGGTTCAAGTCCCCGATGGTACATTACCGGTGGGTATGCCTAGCAGCGAGGGCGGCGGTCTGTAAAACCGTTACATAAGAAACACCGCAGGTGCGAGTCCTGCCCCGCCGACTTAATTTTAACAACAAAGGAGATGATTTATAAATGATTGCAGACTTTGAAACTAATTTCATCAGGCTCCCGTAGCTCAGAGGTAGAGTACTTGGTTGAAGCCCAAGGGGTCGAAAGCTCAAAACTTTCCGGGAGCATTATGGAGTGTTGGCTCAATTGGCACAGCAGCGGTCTTGAAAACCGTCATTCCGAAAGGATATCTGAGTTCGAATCTCAGGCACTCCGTTTTAAACTTAATATATGCAGTGTTGGCTGAGGGGTAAAGCGTCTGATTGCTAATCAGTAGCCATCTTAACGGATGCACAGGTTCGAGTCCTGTACACTGCGCTGTGTTAGTAGCTCAGTTAGTTAGAGCATCAGATTGTGACTCTGAAGGTCGTGGGTTCAAATCCCGTCTAACACCTTATATCTTATAATGATGATGTGGCCAAGTGGCAAGGCGTCAGTCTGCAAAACTGATATCGTGGGTTCAAATCCCACCATCATCTTTCAACGGCAAAAGTATTTGACAGTGTACATCACATGCGCTATCATGAATACTGAGCAGAAAGCTCAATTACCTATTATATACGCGGCAAAGCATACGCCGCAAAACAAAAACATACTAAAAAAATTTGCAGAAGGACTCTGAAAGAATATATTTTCTTTTCAGGGTCTTTTTGTATGCAAAAAAGACCAGCTAATGCCAGTCTTTTTTGTATTTACAGTGATCTGAGATATTCAATTATGTCACCTACAACACAGGCGCCATTATTGTATTCATGATCATCAGAGAAGACGTTTTATCTCAGATAATATAATTTCTTTAACCGAAGTTTCACTCAGGCTGCGGAATTCATAATCATCTGAGCAGACATCCATCAAAGTATACTCCAATGGGAGCATGTCTACAACGAGGAGTTCATAAATTTGCTTCACGCTTCCTCTGTAAAGACGAATAGCTTTCAATAAGCCAGCTTCATCCTTATTGAGAAGAGCGTCTTCCAAGCCTGGAATCTGTTCAATCGAACATGGCAGGAACTCAACGTAGTTCGTACCAAACAAATGTCCACGTTTTTCATTGAACATTTGTGCAAGTTCCTCTCTTGTAGTATCCTTTGTTACGAGAAAATATCTTACGTTTCCCATTGCTTTGATAATTTCCTTTGTCATATCTATTTCCTCCTTTTATAATTATTTTTTGAATGACACTATATATATGGAGTTTGCAAAAAAAAGAACAGATGGTGGTCTGTTCCTTTTTTTTCATTTGATAATTTCATCAATAGTTTTATCAATTTTGTAGACAGTCAGTTTTTCTCCATTATAATAATCAAAATCGCATGAATACCACTGGTCTTTATACTTAAAAATATATTCATCCTCTGACCGGGAATACTTGACATCCGTATATCCCGAGTAGTTAGCATCTAATTTTTTAAAAAGAACTTCTTTTATGCCCACTTCCTGTGCTGCTATTGTAAGTGCAAGTACTACTATCATTATTGCAGCCATTGCAATAAGTCCATAAACAACAGACTTGCCAACGTTATCAGCGCTAATTTTTTTGAAGCCGATTATGTCATAGCGGGAAACAAAAAACACTATAAAACCAATAGCAACACCGAAAAAGACAGCAAATATCATTCCTTTTATCAGAAAATTTTGTGCAAATATGGTTAAATGTGATAGTAAATAAAACATAGTAATTTTCCTTTCTTTACGTCAAATGAAATATTCCGAATGTATACAATTCATTTCCTTTACTATGTGTTGTATTATATCACATTATTATTCATTATATAATGCTTGTTTAAGCAAAATGAACAATGTGAAAGAGATTTTCTGCAAAAAAAAGACCAGCCTAAGCCAGTCTCTTTAAATGTTTACAGTGATCTGAGATATTCAATAATGTCACCCACAATACAGGCGCCATTATTGTACTCATCAGAATCATGGTCAAGACTGATGTCAGTAAACCAATCTTCAAGTCTGTCTGCCAATTCACCAGCGTCATGCTCATCCTCAATATCAGGAGCCGGATTATACATGCTGCTGCCTGAGTAGAAGAAGAAATCCTTCTCCTCAACAAGCACCGGATTGAATCCGTTCCGCGACAGCCTGTTGAAATCATCAGTAGTCTGAACTGGAATGGCATCTTCACCATTTTCATCCAGAAATTCCTGATAACTCTTGTCAAACATTTCTGCATAAGAACTGTTATCAAAGACAGATTTATAGCTGGACAGATAGTATTTGAAATATGATCCATCCCAGAAGTTTTTGGCCTCATTGATTAATTCAGTATCTCCTGTTGCAGAAATTACTTTTGCAGTAAGAAACTGCAAGTCAATTCCATCAATGAAACCTCTGTCCCTGTCAAGCTTGACAAGCCCAGGCGCAAAGTCATAGCCGTATTTTGCATACTTGCTTGTTGTGACGTATAATCCGCCAACAAACAGTTTTCCGGCATGTTTTTCATCTGTCAACACTTTGCACATGCGAGTAGTCAGTGGATAGCCCGGATTAGAAGTAATATAGTCCTTTCCTTCCCGCAAATCCTGCAGGAACAAATTGCTGTCCACAATCGCATTATACTCATCTTCATCAATTCCTGAAATCTCAAAGATAAGATCATGGTCAGGAACAGACTTGAATATTGACACCTTTTCAATGTCAAATACCACTACGTCTGCCTGATACCTGCGGGATTTTACTGTTTTTGCCGTCCATACTTCCTTATCTGCACGGTTATAAACCTTAACAGTCTTTCCATTTCTAAGAAGCACTACGGTTGCGACCTTGTAGCCTTCTCCATGCTGCCCGATTGTCTCAGAGCTGTCTCTCTTTGACGACTGACCAAGAAGCAGTGTGTTTGTTGTAAGCCTGCCATTTTTGTTGCCAATACGCAATGTCTTGGAATCTTTGTCATACCCAAAATACATTTTGTTCTCCGGGTTAACAATCTCCTCGTCATGTGCATTCTGAAAAAACTCTCTCACTGATTCAACTACTCCCCATGTCGGACAGTAGTTAATACTCATTCCTAAATCAAATCTCTTCATAATATTTTTCCTCCTTTATTTTTATTTTTTATATTATGAAATACAGGATAAAGATGAGTTTTGAATGGAAATAAACAAAAAAAAGACCAGCAACTGCCAGTCTTTTTCATGTTTAGACCTTAAATTAAATCATCAGCTAATTTAAGTTTTAAACGAAGTTCTCTTTCGGTGTCTTTGGCGAAAACGATCTCTCGGCCGTTAACAGCTTCGAGTACATTTGCTTTATAAGCATTACTTTTATCTGTAAGATACTCGCTGCTTATGATATGCTCCCCGCCGTCATATTTATTGGCCGTTACATAAGTAACAGTTAATCTAGCCATTGAATTTTTATCGTCAAATGGCCCTTTTTGAACACCTACAGTCAAATAAACATAACAAGTTTCACCATTGTCGTTTAAAAAACCTAACGATTTCTGCTGGCGTCCAAGTGAAAAAATGGTTTTATCTTTAAAATCATCATAACCATATCCAACAATCTTTCTGACTCCATTTTCGTTAACAGCCTTTAAAGCTTTTCTAAGAACCTTTGTATTAATTTCTGAAATCTCCATTGTTTTTTTCATAATAATGTCCTCCTTTATATTTATTATTTTTATATATTATGAAATGTAAAATAAATATGGGTTTTAAACAAAAATAAACGATTATAAAAAATTTATCTTCAAAAATAATAGTGTGAATCTCGCCAACAGATATTTTAAAATTAATATACTGCGTTTATGCGTCTAAAGCAAGCTTAATAAAACAACAAAAAAAGACCAGCAAATGCCAATCTTTTTCATGTTTACCTGTTAATAAGTTCTCTGTTAATCTTCAGTGGACACTTAGGATTAACCATATTAAGATGCGGATGAATGCCACGATCCTTTTTAGGAAGCGCCTCACACCAGCTTTTTGATGACACATAGCCAACAGGCTTTGTCTTGCAATGTTTGCAGTCCCGACACAACATATTACTTGTTCTTCTCTCCAAAGTATCTTCGCATAGCCGCAATGTCTTCAGGTGTACGCTCCATAATTCCATCACGGCTCACATAATGAGTCATCCAGAACTCACGTTCCTCTTCATCAAAATAATGTTTGCTTAAGTCATCAATTGATGCTCTCCTTATTTTCTTTACAGTTGACAGTGAAATAGACTCAATATCAAATTGAAAGGAAGTTCTGTCAACAGGACGTATGCAGAAGTAATCAGAATGAATTTTACTAATCACGCCTGTACGCATATTGTGATTATGCATAAGTATTGCCACTCTGTCACCAACAGAAAACTTTTCCAAAGAGCCATCATCCTGTGTCAGATACAACTCAGGGTTTGCAGGGACATTTGTTGATAATTTCATAATCTAATCCTCCTTTGCCTCAGCTAATCTTCTTTCAACACATGCTTCGCACTGACAATATTCTGCGGCCAGCATGTCATATGGATCTTTTTTATCTACAACAAATGTGTCAATGTTGTAAATGAAACCATGACTCTTTGCGGTTCTGTCATTTTTGCCCCAATATCCAAGTTTTTTCATTCCTCTTACTGAACCTGTTGCATCAATGTTTGCATGACAGCTGTGTCCCATTCCTGTCGAACAATCCTTAACCCATGCAATGCCAGTTCTTGGATCCCTGTGCAGCTCAGCACATGAACCTATATTTTTAATCTTTGTTGATTTTGCCATAATATTTTTCCTCCTTTATTCATTATTTATATGACGCAATAAATATGGATTTTTTACAGATACATAAAGAAAGAGACCTCGTAATGAAGTCTCTCTTTTAAACGCAGCTAGATTACATGTTTGTTGGATTCCTTCAGTCCGTATTTCTTCTCCATTTCATATATCTTATTCAAATGATTAAAAGCCGAATACATACCGCAGTCCATGAAGTTAACCATATCGTCCTCATCATCGCTGTCAAGTACATCATCTTCATCATCCTCATGAGCCTTGTCAGCATTAAAGATGTTAATCGTATGATACACAGCCTTATCAAGTTCATCCTTTTTATAGGTTGTAACTTCGGTACTAATTTCATTGGTAATCTGCCATCTGTTAATGCCGGGAACCAGAGAAATCATATAATGGTAATCCTCTGAATTATAAAAATTATACTCATCATCTTTGCGAACCTGTCTTAAATGTAATCCCTCAATCCCTAAATCGTCACAATCCCAAAACGTAGGAAGTCCTGCTATTTTACCTACATACAATGGATGCTCTTCTGCTTTTGCCATAAAAATCAATTCCTTTCTGAAAAATAATTACTTATTGTTACATATATAATATCTAAAACTTCAAAACTGTCCAAATGAACAATCAATACTTCTACTATTTATTTATTATCTGGTTACTGCTGCAAAGTGTATGCAACCATTCTGTAATAATCCCGTTCATATTTACCAATAGTACTATAAAAGCTGGCACCATCTACGGGCCCTTTATTACCTGCCCGTTGACTTCTGTAGTAATGTGGCCGGTTCGCATATCCTCAATTCCGTATAAGATTGTTGGTCTTACAGTACAGTCTGCAAACGGATAATTGTTTACAGGAATATTGTCAGGACGATTATCTTTAACCACTACGATTACAGACGTTTGTTTATTATTCTTTGTTTTGAGATTTCGGTTTCTTAATACCAGTTTTGAAATATTCATTTATTTATGTTTCCTTTCTATTGATAATGACCGATTGAAAACCTGACTGTATATCAGCCAGTGTATTTGTATTATCCGTCAGTATGTAATCGGTTTACATTCTTTAATTTGCATTCCTGACCGTTTATGTCTTTACCAGTCTACACGTATCTTTGTCTTATAAGGCAAGCATTGGACCGCAGCTTCCTGACGGAACCTGCTCATTGTCCGCTCTTAACGGTGCTTCCTAACTGAACCACCTAAGCGGTCATCTGTTAACAACACTCTCGTTTAGATGCCCATCCGGAAGCAAATAATGCGTCAACAATGCTCTGCTTAACACAATCCCTGCTTACAATGTTTTCCTTATACTGTGCTTTTGCAGCAGCACTTGTGTTAACATTCTTTGTCAGATAGTTATCCATAACCTCTTTGCTGTGCACAGAAATCATTCTATGAACGAGCTTGTTACGATTCTTTCGTGCATATTCATTTGTTACATTATCTGCTGAATCGTTATTGCCAACAGCGTTGCCTGTTGCTGGCGCGTCCGTTACACAATCATTCGTTCCAGTATTATCTGCAGCAGTAATTTCATTACACCCATCTGGCTCCACTATCTTGTCAGTAGTAATCTGGTTGCACCCTATGACGCAGATACAAGGAAGAGACTTCTTAATATAATTAGATTTCAACCCGTCTTGAACATTTTTTTGAGCATCATTTTTAACAGCCTCAAAAGCCGCTGCCTCCTTAGCAGCAGCCTCTTTCTCAGCTTCTTTTTCTTTCTTTGCTTTTAAGACAAGATCAATGCTGTCAAGAAACTCTCTTGCACTTTTCTCGTCAGTAGAGTTTGCTTTCATAAGAGCCTTAACCTTTTTCATTTCAGGAGTTCCGAACATTGCAATAATGAGATTTCTGATAGTACCTCTTGCAATATTGGTTTTTTCAACCATTGCTACAATACGCATGTTCTTTGCAATACAGTCCTTAATGAGCTCTCTCTTTTTAGACTGTCTTTCTTCCATCGTGTCAAGTCCCTTTCTGGCACGGCGTCTGTAGTATGACTCTAACTTCTGTCTGCGGAGTTTTGCCTTTCTCTCCTCTTCTTCCTCAGGAGTCAGCTGTTTTTTCTGTCTGCTCAAATATATGCTCCTTTCCTCATCCGGCACGCCCAGATAATCAAAAAATAGTTTGTTTGAGATTTTAAACCATGTTACATCTTCTCCATAATAGTTTTCTGCTGATTTTGTAGCACAAACAGCCTCTTTTTCAGAAAGAGGCTCAGAGAATCGCTGGTTCAAATCCAGAATATATGCAACAGCAGCTTCTTTATCGCCGCCAGTTACCTGTAATTTTAATACACGTGCAATGAACAACGTCAGTTCACGGTGTCCTGTCCTGTTATTGTCGCATTTCATGACATCTTCAATCATTGCAAGACGCTTGAGGCTTAATCCAATAGGAGACATTCCATGATAATATGGAACCGGCTTTGTTGGGTCGAAATTCCTTGCAATTATCTTGCTGCATCGTCTGATGAATAAATGCGCATCAAACTTGTTCTTAAATGATTTAGGACACCTGATGTCAGCTTTCTTTGCAAGCTTTTTGCAGGTCTTTATCTGGTCCACAGTTGCTTTTCCATGAATTTTCCTGCAAAAGTTCTTAAAGTTCTTTGTAATGAATGAATGTACATAAGTTCTTGTGAGCATAGTATCCCTGCCAAAACCTAAAACCTCAACCATCTGGTCGAAAAGTTCATACATCTTGTCAGATGCTTCCTTTCCATTAAAAAACGCATCAAGGTCAAATAATGTGTATCTGCAGTGTTCATTCATGTCTACAATTGTAACAGTCTCACCACTCTTGCTGTTTACAGAACCCGGGATGCGCACTAATCTTGCATAATCTCCGCTTATTTTTACGTCTGCACCAATGTCAGCAAGGGCGTCGTTAAGAAGTCCGTTAATTCTCTGCCATCTTTTCTTGGCTTTCATGGACTCACACTCATTGACAATATAATCTTCATTTCTGCATAATTTCCAATACAAATGAAATCCGCGTCCGGTAAACATGACGACAGTAGGCTTTGGAATCTTTTCGTCAAATAAAGGCTTAATATATGTAAAGTAAAAATTATAAGGGTCCATGTCACTATACTGTGTTGTATCATAGTCAATGTCAACAAAACACCAGCTTAAGCCCCTAATGTTCCTCTGACAGCGCTTTATCCTGTTGTTAATCATAGGATTAAGCGCAAAATAAGCGTCTGTGGCAACAGATTCATTGCAGACATCAGTATAAGAGCCATCAACTATGTCGTGGCCCCAGTATTCATACGGTGTTGTGTATAATTTTTCAATATCAAGAGAAGCAAGTTTGTCAGCGGACATAACTCCATTAGCAACCCTGTTTTCTACCTTCAGCATTTCATCCGGCACATCATCCAAATGGACCAGATATTCTGCATGTCCAAGCTTGTACATTGTAGCAAGCTGGTCTGTATCTTTAAAAAATAATTCAAAAAAGCGCTTGTTAAGGCTTTTGCTTTCCGGGAATTTTCTGTTTTTGTCTGAATATGTATATCTTCTGCCCATTTGCCGGACTCCCTTTTTTTCGTTCGTTAAAATTCTTTCTGAGATAAATATGATTTTTGATAAATTAACGGTAATGTTTGCATCTACAACAGTAGAAATTATTCTAAATTGCAATTCTTCTATATTGCTTAACGTTAACTAAATTTTCTATATAATATTTACAATCCGGTTTTTGTCCAAAAATTCTTCATGTCTTTTTTTTGCATAAAAAAAGAGACTGTTTTCAGTCTCTTTATAGCTATTACGGATTACAACATTTTGATGGCTCATATCCGTTACTAATAAGTTCATCACGTGATTCGTTTACAATCTCTTTGTTCTTATCAGAGATTTTGTCGGCATTCTTGCAGTCAGCCTTATGAAATTTCTTGGATGATATATTAACTACATATGAACTGGTGTTTTCATCTGTGTAACCAGTAAATCCGGAATTTTTATTTGAGTAGCCACTGAAACTGGAATTTTTACCAGCATCAGTTTCTGTGGCACTTTCGTTCGTGTAACCAGTAAATCCTGTACCTTTGTTTGTAGAACTACTAGAACTAGAATCTTTGTCTGTGTAACCAGTAAATCCTGTATCTTTGTTTGCAGAACTATTGGTATTAGATCCTTTATCTGTGGAACTACTAGAGCTGGAATCTTTGTTTGTGTAACCAGTAAATCCTGTATCTTTGTTTGCAGAACTATTGGTATTAGATCCTTTATCTGTGGAACTACTAGAGCTGGAATCTTTGTTTGTGTAACCAGTAAATCCTGTATCTTTGTCTGTAGAATCTTTCTGGCTGGACTCTCCGTCAGTATAATTAATTTCTACATCAGGCTGGACATTATAACAGAATACACAGAAGTTAACTCCTGCACCATTATCTTCCACAGAATATCCTTCCATAAGTACACCCCTTGCAACAAGTTCATTGCCAATAAATACAGGTGTTACCCTGTACAGCACATGATTATCAGGATTATTGTCCATATATTTTGCTGTCAGTGTTTCATATGGAAGCATTCCTTCTATATTAAGGTATCTTGTGCCGGTTATGAGATTTTTCTCGTTAGCATTTTCTCCTGCAAGACAGTATGCAATCAAATGGCATCTGTTGTAAAGATATTTGCCATCAACACAGTCGTACTTAACAGTGTGCCAGCCGGTAGGCTTGACCATGCCTATCTGTCCGCGCTCTTCTGTCGGCATAATGCCTTTTCCAATACATGCATAGGCAGTACCGCATCGTCTCAAATCATCAAGTTCTGAATATGTCTCAAACGATGACGTCCCGGCAGCTTTTTCGTCAGCATTGAAAAACGGAACGTTGTTATTTATTACAACAGATGCGCTTCCGGTGTATTCGGGCACCATTGAATAGTCAAATGACGTTGTTCCTGACGGAGTCTCGCTTACAGACTGACTGACCTGACTTTCTGCTTCCGTAACTTTTGTAAACTCTGTATTTATCTTATCTCTACTGGCTCCGCATGCAGTGAGTAATAAACCAAGCAGTAATGCAAGTAATGATTTTCTGATTATTTTCATGTTAATACTCTCCTTTTTAATTTGTTTTCTTTATAATATTCCATTTTTACGGTTTGTCCAGCAAAAGAGTGTTTCTTTATCGAATACGGACAAAATCAGATTTTTGAAGATTATATAAACGTGGGTATTTATGCCCGTCAATTGATTACCGGTCAAGAGTAATTTGGTTCTTTCAAATTGCTAAACGGTTAATTTATTACCGTTTATTTATCAGAACCCATCTTTATTAAAGAGGAACTTTTTAAACAGTAGGTAAGGAGAGCCTTATGAAACAGAAGAAAAACATAAAGGGCACAGCGCTTGCAGTTGTTTTATCCTGCAGTGTGACCCTTGGATTTGTAATAACACAGATTGTATTCGGCCTTATTTTTACAACAGTATGTACACTCAAATATCCAGCTGTCATAGCTGATGCACTTAAAAGCACTGACAAATCAGCAGTATTTTCACTGATGGCGTCATTTTTTGGCGTATTCATGACTAATGTCATAGCGGTGTTTGCGATCTGGTTTGCAAATAGAAAGAAAAAAACAGAATTGTTTAATCCGGTGAACAATAAAACAATTCTTACGTTTACGGCAGTGACAATGCTGTTATGGGTGTTCAACTGCTTTTGGTCCGCAGCAATTCCGCAGACATGGGGTGAGGATGCAAGACAGCTTACAGAACTGGCATCAAAAATAAATATAACTGCATTCATGCTGTGCTTTTTATCGCCGCTTGCCGAGGAACTGACTTTCAGATATGCAGTTGTGAAGATTTTCAAGCATTTTAAATCAGGCAGTACTGTCTTTCGCATAATCACGTCAGCAGTGTTATTTGCAATAGCTCATGGAAATATTGCACAGGCAGTACCGGCAGTAATTATGGGCGGCTTATTTGCTTATTTCTATATAAAAACAGACAATATTGCGGTTCCGGTCGCGATGCATGCGTTTTTTAATACATCCGGTGAACTTACACAGTTCATTCCCACTGTTGGAATGTGCGGCGTATACGGCGTAATTGGAATGCTCATACTGATAACACTATTAACAGCAAAAAGGAGGCATAAACAATGATTAAGATGAGCTACGACAAATTTGAGGAAATCTGTGAGAAAATGGATGAACTTCCAAATATTATAGATAACAACAAGGGCTTAACAGAGCATGACCTTGAGATTATCCAGACAAAAATTGCAAAAGACTATCCTGACAAGGCGGTACTTATGGCAATGTATTATCTGTCAAGAGATTATCCTGATGACCATATTTTTTCAAACAAGGATGCTGTTCCAGCAAGTGAGCTGAAGATTGAGTTTAATAATTTAATTAAGGAACTTGTTGAATTTACAGATGATTAATGGGGAGCACTGCTGCTCTCCCACTTTCAATAGGAGGAAAACATTATGCAAAAAAGAAACAGAGCAGTCGCATCAGTGGTATGTCTGATACTTGTTGCGGCAATGATTGTGACAAGTTTTGTGGGACTGGGGGTTATGTAACGTGGAAAAGAAACAAAAAAACAGTTTCAAACAGATGCTGAACCATTACACATATAACGGAGACATGCTGTCGGTGGGACTATTTATAGAAATAGTGGTCATGATGATACTATTTGTGGTCCTGCCTCAGACTGATAAGGGAATGGTAATAAGACTTGCACTTATCTTTGGTATTGTTGTAGCATTTAGTGAAATGGTTAAGTATACATACTCAAGAACTTATAAGAGTGATACAATTATTATAAGGAAACTTAGTAAAAACTATATGAACCAGCGGGCAAATGTCAAATATCTGCCTGAAGCAAAATGTGCAATAGAGGCTCTTGATGAGGATCTGCTCGAGGGAGTAAGAAAAATTGTCATAAAGAAAGGACAGGATTTATATCTTACGACGCATTACCATGTAATAAAGCTCTTTGAAGATAATCTTGGTGATGAAATCATGATAAAATATAATCCTGACGATTTTTATTATAAGAGCTTGAAGGGTGACAAAAAAGCCCTTATCAAGAAATGCAGCCAGTGTACGAAATGTAAGAACAGACAGACATGTAAACTGCACAAGGAGCAGGCTGTTAAAATGTATAATTTGAAAATCGTCAGACGTATAAAAACAGAGGCTGCAGATTAATGCAGCCTCTTATTTTTCAATCTTCTATTGTTGGAATAAACAGATTTAACTGAGTTTCTTCATCAAGAGTTTCGTCTACAGAAGCCTTGATATTATAATAGTAATCAAAATCTTTAATCTCATCATCAGACAATGGGAAGAATGTTATCTTGTATATTTTACGTGTTGGCAGGTATACATAATCCTTTACCATAACATTATGCTGTTTGAAATCGTCCAAAGCTTCCATTATGTCTTCATGATAGCTACGCTTCTTGTTCAATTCTCCAAAGTTACACCAGTATAAAAGATAATTATATTCAAGAGCAATAATATATTCGTCAGGATTTTCTCCTCTTTCACTGAAACGTTTGTAAGCATTGTGCCTCTGTTCCATAAAAGATGAATACAGGATTTTTGCAGCATTGTTTGTGAGCTCGCTTAAAGGCTTTGATGACATTTTTCTGATACGCAGATTGTGGAACTTGTCCATGTAAAATGGATCAAATGCATACGTAATAATGCGTGTTGCTTTATCATATCTGAAACTTGATATTATATGCATTCCTTCAGTGACAGATTTTTTGTCGATTCCTTTTATACCAATTTCATACATTCTGGCAATGCGTGCAGCAACAGAATCATAATCCGAGGTTCCAAATTTCTTTCTTTTTGGCTTGATATATTTTAAAACATCAATTATTTTAATGCTGTATACGTTCATTGACGGTGATTTATTATCCCACCTGCTTAAAAGATATGACAGTATCATATTATCAGTCTGGTCAAGTATCTGGAATTCTCCAGCTTCATTAATTGCTTTGTCAGGAAGTGTTACAACCAGCTTTTTATTGTGGTCTTCTGACTTGTATATAATCAGTTCCTTTGGATTCCCTTCAAGATTAAGATTGCTGACAGAAATTCTTCCCGGTTGAGCTGCAAAAAGAGGCTGGTTTTTAAAGTCCTCCATGACAGCATAGGTTGCCCTGTTTAAATCAAAATCATAAAGCTGCTTGATTATGTAGCAGATATCTATTATAAGGTCGCTTTTGTAATTGCCGATTATTGTAGATGACGTCAGTTTTTCCTCACCAGGATAATCAATCATTAAAGTGTCAGGATTGTCTGCCCACGCCTTAATCTCGAGGAATTTCTCTTGTTCCTTGTCCTGAATGGATTTTCCTTCAAAAATTAAATCCCTTTTGTCTTCCGGTGTCATATTATACTGTATCAGGGTAGCCCTTAAAAAATACTTGTCGCTGTCACTTAAATACTCTTTTGTATCTATCATGTCAGAACACTTCTTTAAATAACGTGTTTTCTTCTGGAACCTCAACTTCATTTTTTTTGCATACACAAGCTTAAGTTCTTCTTTTTCAGCAGAACCACTCAATTCGCTCTGAACAAGATTCTGGACAATTTCATGCAGACTCTGGGAAAAGAACTTGGACTGTCCTTCATGCTCAGAATAATACTGTATAAGCGCAGGATTTATATTCTTTAATAATTCTTCAATAAACACATGAGAAAAAGTAATCATAGCAGTCTCCTTTACTGCTTTCTATTGTAGCATATTTGAGGAAAGTTTAATAGTTAAATAATGAGTACGTTTTAGTCCAAAATCGACAAATTGAAGCAAAGTTTTACGTGTTTTGCGATTTATGAAGCAGATTTAGTCCAAAATCAACAGGATGAATACATTTTTTACGTGTTTCATATTAAATGAGTATAGTTTTTACGTGATTTGTTAACATGAGTATGTTTTTTACGTGATTTATCCTATATGAAGCTGTTTTTGGCAAAAATCGCAACAATGAGGATGATTTTTACGTGATTTCTGTTAATTGAATACAGTTTTGACGTGAATTGAAATTTATGAAGATAATTTTTACGTGTTTTACGGAAACAAGGATTATTTTTACGTGTTTTGTTGACATGAGGATATTTTTTACGTGATTTATATAAATGAAGACATTTTTTACGTGTTTTATGAAAATGAATACTATTTTTACGTGATTTGTCAGTATGAATATATTTTTTACGTGATTTATAGAAATGAGTATAGTTTTTACGTGATTTACTGAAAATGAGTATAATTTTTTCCAAAATCCGACAATGTGAAGCACATGCAGTCGAAAATAATATGGATGATGCAGTATTTTTCCAAAATCACTATTTTTGAAGCTGATTTTGTCCAAAATGTCATATTTTGAAGTAGAAAATGGAGGGAAACGACATATATGAAACTGATTTTGCCCTGTATTTTTCAGATGAAGCAGAAAATGGACAAAAAAGAATTTGTGCTACGCATTTAGTCGAAATTACCTGTTTTTGAAGTTTATTTTGTCCAAAATAGCACAACATGAAGCTGTTTTATTCCCAAAATGTCAAAATGAGTACATTTTAGGCTAATTTACAATTTCTGCCTCTTTGGTTATTATTATTTCTGTGAAAATATATGAAGAAAGGAGGAGAAAGCAAATGTCCATTAATCCGGAAGAAAGAATAAAAAGTCTTACCGTTGAATACCTTTATGCAAAAATGGCACAGATTAATATATCAGAGCTTATGACGGCTGTTAAAGTGGCTCCAAGCTATAAAGAAATGGTTGAAAGCCAGACAAGTCCTGACATTCTTGTACCTAATTACATAAACGAACGTGATTATTTCGGGAAAAGACCATATCTCAATAAAAATGCGATACTTTTGTACATTTATCTGCATTTTATCAATCCTGATGCTTCAGGCAGAGTTAAACTTGCCATAAAACCTGCTTCAGATTTTCTGTCACTGCCTGCAAAGACAATAAGGTTTAACTTAAGGAACCTGCTGAGACATGGATACATACAGTATATTAATGACGAAATCGGAGTATACACTATATACATTAACGGCTATTCTGAAAAGGGTCAGACTGCATCTGATGGATTTAAGGGATATTTTAATGTAACACTTGATACCTTTAAGGAATTAATCAAAGTATCATCCATTAATGAACTGCGCATCCAGCTCAGGGGACTCATGCAGTGCTGCCCGGGTATTAATAATGGAAGGCTTGAACATATCAGTTTTTCAGACATAAAACGGTTCTTTCCGTCTTACATACATATAAAAGACATTAAGCACCTGCTGGTAACAGATCTTACTCTTACCATGTTTAATGTTAAGTTCACAGCAGATGAAAAATTCTGCATGATTAAAGCCAAGGATAATTATGATCCGGTTAAGGTAAAGAATGGCATTGTGTCAGACTGTGAGCAGAAAGTTAAAAAACTGGTCAAAAAGATGCTGTCGCAGAAAAAATACGCTGCTACTGCTCTCCTCTTTTCAGATAAGAACATAAACGACATATCAAAAATTTCATTAAGACTGCCTGTAAATGATATTCTCTGTGGCATTGAAAGTTTGTTTGAAAACTATTCAGGTGCAAGGGTATCAAACATTGGTGGTCTTGTCCGTGTGCTCTCACAGGAACATTATGATAACAGAATTATAGTTTCATCCCAATGATTTATTCTTAATTTAATATAAAACAAATAAACCTGCCAGTAAGACAGGCTTATTTTGGTGCCGTAAAACAGAGCTTTTATGTTTTATGATGCTTATATACGCCTATTTTCACTTTTTATGTTATCAACATGTTATCCACACTGGCACACTTTTAGTTAATATAAATTTTTAATAATGCTTTATATTCTTGATTAGTTATTTACTGCCGGATTTATTCGTTTGCGGACAAACTTATGCCCGGCTCATACAAAAACATCACTGCCAAATATGTTGCAAAGTCAGTATTTTCAAAGGATTGAGGGATTACGATTTCTCTATTATGAAATTTGATTAATATGATATATATGAAAGTATATGATTTATGATATGTATTTATATATAGATATATTAAAAAAAAAGAGCAGTTTAACTGCTCTCTTCTTAATTATGAATTATTAACTGAAAGATCTTCGAGAATTGTATTCATAAAGTCATTTGCTGACTTGTAACCAAGCGTTTTGTAAGCACGCTCAAGATTTGCAGCCGCTTTATCTGAAAGAAGGAAATTCTTATGAATAGTTCTCTTTCCATTCTTTGCTACACTGGCGAAAACAGAAAAGACTGGGTCCTGCTTAGCACTAACAGGCTCCGGATCAGCAGCTGAAGTCTCAGACTGAACAGCTTCCTCTTTAACTTCTTCAACCACTTTATCATCCTCATCAGTTTTGGCTATAACAGCGTCAACCAGTGTTTCCTGAGACGCTACTGCCTGCTTTGCTGCCTCTTTTGCTTTTTCATTCTCTGCGCTCTTTGCTCTCAATGCATTTACTCTTGCCATATTACATTTCCTCTCTTTCTAATACCTTCTGCGCGATGTCATAAAAACTTCTTGATATTGGTGATGACTTGCCAAGATTATATACTGATGTATGAAGTGTCTTAACCTCTGACATCTTAATCATTTCCTTAATGTATGCCACAAACGGCTTAATCTCATCTTCTCTGTTAGCTGCATGAGCTTCAAGTTTTTCCATTGCAATGTCATACATGACTGATCTCTTATAGCTGTTAAGGATGTAGCCGATTACCTGAGCATGACTCTCATGATTACGTCCATTAACAAGCTTTGCAATATCATCCTCAGTCTCTTCAATCATGTCCATTGAACTGTCGTCAGATAATGTCGGAATTATGATGTAATCAGCTGCAACATAGGTCATGTTAAGAAGAACTGATCTTGAAGGTGCATTATCAATGAAGATATAGTTATAATGATAATCATTAACCATAATATCAACTAAATCTGCCATAAGGTAAATATCATCTCTCTTGCAGAAATCAATTGCAGCAAGTGATAATGATTTTGACCCCACTATGATGTCAAATAACTCATTATGTTGAACTGCTTCATCCGGTGTGCAGATTCCTTTAAGAACTTCATAAATAGTCTTGCCGGTAGTGAGGTCAGCGCCAACATTCTTTGATAACGAGCAATTCTCATCAAGATCCACTACAAGAACCTTTTTACCTGTAATATCTCTGATAGCAGATGCAAGCTCTACTGTACAGCTGCTTTTTCCAACTCCGCCTTTTGCGGAACTTAAACTAATTACTTTAGCCATAACAATATATCTCCTTTATCATTCATTTTGTCATGGTACCCAGTTACGGGCACATATTGTTTTTTACACATATATAATATTCACTTTTTTAAATCTGTCCAAAAATATACATATAAAAATAAGTATATTGTGATACATAAAGATGTGTAGGTTTATAGTTATCTTTATGCATGTCATTATAACATAAATATAACCATAAAGACAAGTATATTTATAGGTATAAATATGTTTATAAATATATACATAAACATATTTATAAATATAAATATAAATATGTATATAAATATAATATAAATGTAATATAAAAGATACATATAAATATGTATATAATTATAAATATAAACATAAATGTGTATATAAAGATATACAGAATAATATATATAAATGTAATCATGTTTATAAGTATAAACCTACATATATTTATAACCATATAATTATACATAAATATAGTTAGAAATATAATCATAAAAATATATATAAATGTATGTATAATTATAACTATAAATGTAGATAGAAATATAGTACATTTATATATATGTTTATACCCATAAATATATGTACAAATATATACATAATTATAATCATAAATATACACATAAAGATAATCATGTTTATAATTATATTTTTTACATATAAACATAATCATATTTATACATATATTTATGTACATAAAGTTAATCCATACGAAATCCAAACAAAAGAACGAGTCGTAGAATGTCCATATTAGTGCCTGAAATACTTTTTACGAATATTTTATCGCAGAACCGCTTAAAACGTTATAATGGGCAGAATACAGCGTCATATGGCAGCATGAAATTATTTTCGTATTATTTTGGACAAATTGAAAGTTTTAAATATTATAACGGTATAAACGCAAGGAGAAGATGATATGGAAAGAGAATTTCCGCTGATAATTTTTATTTCAGCAGTATGGATATCGACAATTATACTGGTTACAGGATTTGGATTGTATTACAGGAAATTAGAAAAAGCATCCGGTACCAGAAAATCGTACAAAGGATTAATAGCAGTAGTATTACTGTCATTTTTATATCCATGCATTATCGGAATACTGTTATTAATGTCAGTAGGATATATTGATTTAGGTACATAAAGGGAATAATTTGCATCAAAGGAGTATCATAAGCAAATGAAAGTAACCAAAAGATCACTGCCTGCCGGTGTACAGTCAGGCGCCATAAAATATGTTGGCAAGAAAGTAAGGCTTGCAAAAGGATATACCATAAGAGAACTAGCAAGGGCAACATGTATTGCACCAAGTTCAATAACAAAATGGGAGAATGGACATAATCTGCCGGACCTTACATGTCTTGGAATAATGGCACAGATTCTTGGGGTGTCACCATGGGACTTACTTGAATATAACGTAGTACCAAAATCTGCATAAAGGAGACGTATAAATGAAGAAACGTAAACTATTTACTGCAGCAATATTGCTGTCAGCAGGACTATTTCTGACAGGCTGTATTTACAAACCAACCACAAAAGAATATGTTACCGGCTATCTTGAAAACATATATCACAATGACACAAAGACATTAACAAAAATGTCTGACATGGATAAAGATGAATGTATAAAACTGCATGACAAATACATAAAAGAAGAGATTACAGCTCTCCAGTCTGCATTAGGAGATGACAACAAAATGTCTGATAAAGCAAAGAAAGCTTATAAGAATGCAGTAGAAGCAGTTTACAGCAAAGCTGATTTTGCCGTAACAGATGTAAGTCAGACTACTGAAAATGTATATTCTGTAACAGTTACCTGTAAAAAAGCAAACATATTCAAGCCTGCAATGGATGAGTATGACAAAGCAGTGTCAAAGATGACCGCGGTGGAAGCAGGCATCATGGATTACAATGACAGGGTTATACTGATGAGTAGACAGATAAAGCAGGTATGCGAGTCTGATATTAAATATGACAAAGAAGAAACCATTAAGATGGCAGTCCAGAAAGATGGTAACGAATATAATTTTGCCAAGAAAGGCATGGCCAATCTGGAGAATGGCTTGTTTGATATTGGCGGCAAGAGTACAGAAGAAAATATTAATTATTAAAGAAGAGAAAGACATTTGGAGGAATATTATGGGAACAAATATATTGGTATATCCAGTAATTTTATCTAAAAATGGTGACGGATATTTCGTAACGATACCTGACTTTACTGTCAATACTGAAGGAAAAGATATTGCAGATACAATTGCTATGGCCAGAGATGCAATTGGGCTTAATGTTTTACAATTAGAAGACGAAGGAGAGGCAGTGCCAGAACCATATTCACGGAGTTATCAAATGCAGGATGATGATATATTAACACTCATTGATATTGATATGACTGACTACAGAAACAAATATGAAAATCGTACAGTCAAAAAGAATTGCACTATACCATATCGTTTAAATGCAGACGCTGAAAAAGCAGGAATTAATTTTTCACAACTTTTGCAGGAAGCTCTAAAACGAAAACTTTATGGATGATTGCGAACGGGAGAGTAGACGGTGTGAGCTACTCGGATACAAGTAACCGAGAATTTCCGTCCTTAGTTCTTAAAATCCATATATATGTAGCAATTTTGTACAAAAAAAGATTTCAAAAAACATTATAAAATTGGTAAAAAAAGCGAGTATCTTTTTGACACAAAGATGATATAATATAGATAAGAAATCAGAGATGATTTCGATTATAAAATGGCCAAAGAAACATTCGTTTCTTTCTGTTATTAAGTATGTGAAAAAATAACAGACATCTGCATAAGGAGCGTGCAGCGATGGACACTGGCATCGAAAGTAACTACCGCAGTCGTCAACAACGAAAGGGATTACTACTTATTAATAGTATAATTTCCTTAAAATGTCGAATAAGTGCAAGGCTTATAAAATATGTTGGGGAGCAACAATAAAACCAGTTTTTAACAAAGGGATTGTGGCATGACACAATCCCTTTGTGCTATAAAAACATAGGATAAACAGCATGATTACAAAGGGAATAATGGAGATTTTGCATGAATCAATACAAATATATGATGAGCTATGTGGAAAATCATATTTATTGCTATTTGGTTCTAAAAATAAACATGACTATATTGAAATAGTTTTTAAACAAAGTGCGTTTTGGCATTTACTGGGATGTGAATTAGCACCAGACAGCATGAAAGGAAAGGCTAATACATACGCAGAATGTAAGAAAAGACATAATATCTTAGATAAAGTTATGTCAAAACATAGTTTTTCAGAAATTATTGAAAAAAGCGATGCAATGAAAAATGTTTTTAATTTTGTTGAAAAAGCAAAAGAAATAAAAATAGGATATGCTGCAAATTGCCCAGAACAGTACCTGTTCAAAATAGGTTCAGGGAACGAAAATGGAATCATAGGCTATGATTATCCAAATCAAGGAAATCGTGGATTATTATTTCCGAAATCAGCTCAGCTAAAGTCAATCTCAAAAATCTCTCGGAATACTGATAAAGTTTTATTAATTTTAAGCAAAGAATTAAATCAAAGAGATTATTTTACAATTGAATATGAAATAAAGAAAGGAATTTATTCACAAGTTAAAGAATATCTTCCTGATAATGTTAAAATTAAAGAGGATAGTTGACCAGATATGAAAAATAGCACTGTTTTTGACTAGAGTGTTATTTTTTTTTGAAAAAATAATCAATCAATGCCTTGAAAATACGGACATATAGTAACAATATGAATATAGAGCAAAGTTGCCCGTAAGAATAAATGTCTACTAATAAGTAGATAAACCTAACCATAAATATACACATAAACATATTATAAATTTCTCCCCAATAGGTCTATACTCCTATCTCTAAACGTGCTATACTAATATCACATAAAAAGTTCCATTTCACTTTGGACAAAATTAAATAGTGGAATACTATATATATGTAAGAACTAATAATAAGCACAATATATAGGATTACATGTATATTTTATCAAAAAGGAGTATAAACAATGAAGAAACAAACAGCTGCTGCATTCATAGCAGCAATGACAATTACAACGCTTACGGCCTGTGGAGGGCCTAAACAGCTTTCAAAGTCTGTAACAGTAGAGCTTGGCAAGAAAGATGGCATCAAGGTAACAGATATACTGGATGTAAGCAAGGATAAGGCGAAGGATGTAAAGGTTGACACCAAAAAGGTTAACTTCTACAAAGAAGGCAAGTATGATGCAACGCTTACTTACGACAAAAAAGAATACAAGATAACTGTTAAGATTAAGGACACAGTGGCACCGGAAGCAACAGCCAAGGAGAGCATTACAGTACAGACAGGAACAGCGGTTCATGTAACAGATTGTCTGGCTGCAGTTACTGAGGCATCAGGCAATATAAAGGCAGAGTTTGAAACAAAGCCTGAGGCAGACAATGCTCAGGGAACAGAGACAACTGAATCTACAGAAGCAACTGACAAGAGCTCGGTATCTTCGAGCGAATCAACTGAAACACAGTCACAGGCAATTGCTGTAGGTGATGTAAATCTTACAAGCAATGATGAGATTACATATGTTACAGCAGGAGACTATGACAACAATATTGTTGTTACAGACAATGCCGGTAACGAGACAAAGGTGCCTGTAAAGATTTCTGTTATCAATCCACCTACCATAAATGGAGTTACTGACAAAACTATTACTGTAGGCGATACCATTGACTACATGGCTGGTGTCACAGCAATTGATGGCAAAGGTGCTGATATAACAAGTTCAGTGCAGGTAGATAGTTCGGCAGTAAATACGGGTGCAGCTGGGACATATCAGGTAGCATATAAGGTGATTGATGCTAATGGTTATATAGGCAGTGCAACAAGTAATGTAACTGTAAATGAAAAACCAAAGGAAGAGCCTAAACAGGAGACTGCTGACAATAGTGGCTCAAGCAATAAGTCTGATAGCAAGAAGAATAACAGTTCATCAAAGAAACATAATAGTTCATCAGGAAATGGTGGACAGAGCGCGTCAAATGGTGGTGGAAGCTCATCAGGTGGCAGTGGTTCATCTGGCAGCTCTGACAATGGTGGCGGAAGTTCATCAGGCGGAAGCAGTAGTAGCAATATTACACCTGTAAACAGAGCTGATGTACCGGCTGGATGGAAACTGGTGGAAACTGGTGGCGAATATGTTGCAGTAAATCCTAATGCTGGCAAATATGATACTGCTTATGCTGGTAATGCAAGATGGGGATTATGGGCTAATGGTGAAAAGATGACTGTACAAGATAGAACAGAAGCGATGAATGGTGGTAATAGAGATGCTGCGCTTTATTATGTTGCTGCCGGTACAATGACTCAGGAAAGATTTAACAATAAATATCCACAATAAGAATAAAATTTGTTTTTAGGGAGAACTTGCGGAAATGTAGGTTCTCTTTTTTTATTGTAATCACTGACAGTTTTTTTTCTGTCATTTATCAAAACTCATATATGTTGTAGGATAAAGTAATTTCGATTAAATGACGATGGAGGTATAATATGAAGAATAATCAAATTGATAATATAGCAGACACAACTGGACGGGTTGTATACAAAGAAACTGCTACAACAATTTGCCCAAATATGGAACAATTATATTTTGAGATGGAAGATAAGGATCATACATTTCAAATAGGAATAAAAACTATATTAGAATGCATTCTTTTTGCAATGAAAGAAAAACAAGTTCCCAAATTACCGCTAACATGGTATACTGAGGTTTGCAGCAGGTATAATATACCGTTATCAGAATTTATCGGAGAATAAATAATAATGAAAGATTTTGTTTTATATCATTCAAGTGAGACACCTCAAGAAATAAATAAAGAAAATTTTGAGAAACTGACTAAAAATGAATATCCATTTAGGCAGAATTTTAATGGTGCCAATCATTATTATGCAACGTGTCCTGAATGCGAAAACCCAATACAGCTTAAGGGATTATATACAGATGGAAAGACATATGGTGCTCATACAGGCAAAAATATTTCAGGACTTAACGCATTTAACTACGAAAATTACATATATTGTCCTAGATCTGTTAAAGGATCACATGTCCCAAAAGACGAAAGAAAAACCATAACAAGTCCAAAAGACAGAACCGTTTATAATACATTAAAGAATAACTTTGACCTTGTAATATCTTATGCAAAAAAATATTTAGGTTTTTATATTACAGATGAAAAAGCTATGGAATGCCTTAAGACATATGTTGCTTCCCAAGGATGGCTATATCCACATAGTACCGTAAACAATTTGCCATTTGTTTTATTTTATTTACAGTCAGCAATAAATCCATATAATTTGCTTGTTCGTAAAGAGAGCAAACTAGAAGAGGCTATTGTGAAAAGTAATGATTTAAAACTTGAAAATCTTACTGGAGACAAATTAAAAAATCTGCCCCGATATTATAGAAGGCTAGTTCCTAATAGTAATAAGTATGTAATATTAACAATGATGATTTGGAATCATAAATTTAAAGAAGACTTAAATGGGAATCTTCATGAGTCTGTTGATATACAAATTTGCAAAGATATTAGTAATGATCCAGATAGACATGACTGGAAAGAGCTTGCTAATTTGACAATTCAAATACCAGAACTTTCGTTTATAAATTATATTAATAATGCATCCTACAGAAAACAAAAACTGATAAACTATGCAAATAAGATAATGCCTATAATATAAAAAAATACAAGAGAAAGAGAACTTACGAAAATGTAGGTTCTCTTTTTTTATTGTCAAAATAATTTAGTCTTTGTGAATCACTGACAGTTTTTTTTTCTGTCATTCATCAAAACTCATATATGTTGTAGAGATAAAATTCAAGAAAAAGAGGTGAGCAAGAATTTATGGCTAATAGTAAATTTACAAATGAAGTATATCAAAATAACATGAAAGATGATGAGTTTGAATATATCCCTGAAAAGCATCAGCCATATTTTGAGTTTGATTGCAATGGAAACAGACAACTCATAGGGCTGGATCAGATATTGCTTTGTCTCAGGATTGCTGAGAAAGTGAATGAAATCCCATCTATGAGTTTGTCATTTTGGCAAAATGTAAGTGAAAATTATGGTATCAATTATTTTGATGTTGATGTAAAATTAGACTAGAAACAGTCAAAGGAGAATAAAATATGATTGAAATAAAATACCATAAAGGAAATAGCAAGGTTCATGAAGTTTCAAGAGAGGATTTCGTAAAAGCTACAAATGAGTTAGCACCATATATGGTGGTGGATAAGAACGGTAAAAATGCGTATGCCATATGCCCGTTATGCGAAAATCCTGTAAAATTAATTGGAATATATATAGATATGGAAAAACGAAAACAACGAGAACATGCAAGACACTGCAAATACAATGTTCCTAATATAGCTGATTTCGCTATTGAAAAATACGAAAGATGTCCATACCACAGAAAAAATCCTGATTATATTATGGAACCACGACGACCTGAAGACATGACACAGCTGAACAAAGACATTCTTCAGTCTGCTCATGATCATTTTGATGAATGTTTGTACATTATAAGCAAAATAACCGGACTTTATATCAGCAATAACCTTGCTGAAAAAATTGCAACTGACTATATGGCGCATCCGGGATATATGACATATGATGTGACAAGAGAAAATATACCATATATAATGGTATGCTGTTTGACAGGAATATATATTAGAGGACGTGTCATAATGGAAAATAGTCCATTATATAACATGCTGAAGAATGTAGATGGCATCCACTTGGAACGACTAGAGCCACGGGAAAATAGTAGCTCTAAAATTGTCAAATACCGCATAAATGAAATTCCTTATAAAGGCTTAATATTTCATCTTATGAATTATAGATTTGAAGCAAATACAACAGAAAAGCTAAAAGAATATGTTACTATTAATATCAGTATACCAGATGGTGAAGGAACATTTGATACATTTATGAGTCAGGAAATTGAATTAGATCCATATTTTTTCAATAAACTGATCAATAAAGGTAATTGGAAAGCGGATGATGAAATACAAAAAATTGCTGACAAAGTATTAGTATTAAGACATAAGTAAAGATTTGGTAGAATAACATCTGTTTTTTTAGAGAACTTGCAGAAATGTAGGTTCTCTTTTTTTTTCTGTCAAAATAATTTGATCTTTTCAAATCACTGACAGATGTTTTTTTCTGTAATTTATCGAAATCCATATATATAGTATATTAATACGGATAAGGAGCGTTTTATGAATGAGATATTAATTAATGATAAAAGAGCGTTGTTAACAGGAATTGCCGTGCAGGATGATGAAACTTTCAAATCAGAAGGTGGATTTGTTCCGGAAAGAGATCAATACTATTTTCAAATGAAACAAGGAAATAATCTGTTTATGATTGGTTTTAAGGATTTATTGATATGCTTAAAACTGCTTGAAAATATGAATGAAATCCCTAAAATCGGAAATAAATGGTGGCTGCAAATGGCTGCGCTTTACGGAGATGATATTCTTGTGGTAAACTGTAAAGAAAATAAGTAAAACTAATTAGGAGACGCTTATGAAAGAAATTAAGTTTACTACAAATTATGAGGCGGTGTTAAGTTTTTCTGATAAGGATTTTAAAAGAAAATATGAAGAACGGATTGGCAATAACCCAAACTATACACAGGCAATAGGTGGTGATGTAAAACATTTAGCAATATGTCCCAGAGGCAATAATCCAGTTGTCATTCTTGGTATTTATAAAAAAATCAATGTTAGTCCACATGCGAGACATGTCAATAACATTAATATTCCTAATGTTACGCAATTTAGCCAATATAAACTTGAACGTTGTCCTTATTATAATAAAAAAGCTAATTATGTAAAAGAATATGTTCCTGAGACGGAAGAACCACAAAGGCAGGAACTTTATAGGATTGCTAAAGAAAATTACGACAAGGTTATTTATCTGCTGCAAAAAGAAACCGGTATCCATATAAACTTAGATATGGCTAAAAAACTTGCAGAAAATTATGTCATAATGAGAGCATATAATTATATTGATGCAACAATTTATAATATTCCATGGTATCTGATATATTGTTTTTCCGGTTTTCCGCTATATCATATGATTGTTAAAAAGGGTACAATATTGCATACACATTTATTGCAGCTTGGGCTTATTCTTCGCAAAAGCAAAATAAACGGACATGTTTATATTGGAAGTAATGAAGGTTATCTACTCAGGGCCACGGATTATAGATATTATGTAGATAAGAATGATAACCTCAAAGAACGGTTAGATTTTTCAATTTTACGCCCGGATAAGGATGTTCCAAATACCCTTTTGTATACTATGGTAGACCGGTTTTCAATTGACATAGATTCGTATTATTTTGGCAATCTGGTTAAATATGAAAACTGGAATACACAAAAACCCCTATTAGATATTGCAGAAAAATATATGAACCCGTGAACGTTAAGACATCTCATTTTGAGGTGTCTTTTTTTTGCCCTTATTTTTCAAAATTCATATATATTGTAGAGCATTTGCTCACAGTTCAGCGGATATTTGTATCCGTAATTTTATAAAATCCAAGTTTGTAAATAGCAAACAGAAATAATTTAGCAGCCTGATAATGGCTGATTCACTATAATATTAAGGAGAAAAGAGAAAAATGAAAAAGCTTAGACTAAAACATTTAAAAGTATTCGGATTACTGATTTCTATGTTTGTAATGTGTGTTGCGGCATTCATACCAACAGAAACAGTACAGGCTAAGAATATTAAGAATAAAACGTTTGTGATTAAGAGCGATTATCCGGTAACTTTAGGGATTCAATCATTAGCTGATAATGATAAAGGCGGAACTGATATCAGATATTATTGGCCGTCAGATTTAGGTTCAATAACATGGTCAGGTTATGACTGGAATACTCATTCTTATACAGTTACCATGAAAGATGTTGATGTTACAAAATGGACACCATACTTGGAAATCTCAGCCGATCCAACTCAGTCTCATTATCCTAAATCAATTACTCCTACAAAATGGGGCGGTAACGGTATGAATCATGGAACAACTGAAGTACATAACTTACAGGACATCTCAGGATATCCTGACTATCGTTTCATGTACATTGGCCTTGGCTACACTGCTGATGAAATTCAGGTTGCTTTTGGTGAATACCGTTGGTATGCAACCTATGACTTAAATGGTGGACAGGGTGACAGTTCAACACAGTCTGCATTAAGAGGAAGCAATATTACTACACATGGAACTCCTACGCGACATGGATATACATTTACTCATTATCACTACAGTTATAACAACGGTCAGTATGATGTAAATGCAAACAGTGCGCTTGGTGCAGGTAACTGGGACACATCAAATATTACAGGATCAACAATTAATCTGGTAGCACAGTGGGATCCAAACCCTTATACGATTTCATATAACAGCAATAAACCATCAAAGGCGAGCAGCAGTGTTACTGGTTCTACAGGACAAACAGATCTTGTGTATGATCAGACCGGTAATCTTGCTAACAATGGATTTTCTATTACAGGATGGTCATTTGTTAATTGGAATACAAAAGCTGATGGAAGCGGAACAACATATCAGGCTGGCCAGCAGGTTAAAAATATGAATGATGGTCAGAATACCACACTTTATGCACAGTGGAGACCAAATGTCTACACTCTGATTCTTGATGACCAGTATGCTGTAAAGTCTGGAACAACGCTTGCTTTTGAAAAATATGATTATGACTGGTACAAAGAGTCAAATGCAAAGACAAGTTTAAATAATAAAGTTTCCATTCCTTCAAAGACAGGACAGATATTTGGCGGATATTACACTGAAAAAGAGGGCAATGGTGAGCAGTGGATTGATAAAAATGGAAAAATAAAAATAAAAGCCAATAAAATATCATCAGAGAAGACTGTATACGCAAAATGGACACCTGCTGTTTACAAAATTACTCTTGACAACCAGGGAGCTAATAAAGGAGAAGAAGGAACAGGTGCTGTCTGGGAAAAATACAATATTGGATTTTATTCTGATGCCGCGACAACGAAGCAGTATACAGATTCTAATAAGAAGATAATATGTCCGAAAAAAAAGAATTATACATTTGGCGGATATTGGACAGTAAAGAATGATTATAATCAGTCAAATGGTCAGCAGCTTATTAACGGAAATGGTGAAATCAATATTGCTGCAAATACACTGTTTGAAAAAGATTCAACAGTTTATGCAAGATGGCTTCCAAATACCTACAAGATTAATCTTGACAATCAGGGTGCGGACATAGATAAAGGAACATCTGCTTATTATGAGAAATATGGCATACTTAATTATACATCTCTCGCTGAATATGATGTAAACACAGGAATTGCTACATTAAAATATGATTATACAGGAAATACTCAGACATTTACAGCTCCTGCGGATGGTGATTATACACTTGAGGTTGCAGGTGCTCAAGGTGGCGATCATCCATCAACATCTAAAGAAAATGCTACAAGTGTTGGTGGTCAGGGTGGAACATCAAAAGGAACTATTCATTTAAAAGCTGGTGAAACACTTTATATTGAAGTTGGTAACAAACCTTATGGCTATAATGGTTCTTATAACGGAAGTGATTCTGGCTGGTCAGGAGTAGCTGCAAATGGCACTTACGTTGAAGGTTCTTTGGTAGCCGGTGGTGGAGCTACCGACATCAGAAGAGGCGGTAATAGAGTAGACAAACGTGTTATTGTTGCTGGAGGAGGAGGCGGCGCCACATACTATGCAGGCAAAGCTGTAAATGGTGCAGCTGGTGGTGGAGCTGAAACTGGAACCGTAAATTATATCACTGGAATCTCTCATGATTATGGAAACATATATACAACCATTAACAAGGGCGCTAATCAAACAGGACATTTTAATTTTACGCAATATGAACGGCATAGTTCAAATCTAGGTGGAGGCTGTTTAAGTAATCCTTATTCAGGTACTTCTTATGGCTTTATTTATTATTTAGAAGCTAACGCTCAGAATAAAGGATTTTATGGTGGCGGCGGTGGCTACTGGGGTGGTGCTTTTATGCATGGTAACTGCGTAATGGCAGGTGGTCTTGGCGGTTCCAGCTACGTTGGCGGAGTAGAAAACGGTTCAATGACAACAGGTGACAACCATGGCAATGGCTGGGCAAAGATTTCTTACAATGCTAAAGAAATTATGTCACAGGGTATAGTTGAAAACTATTTCAGTTACACTGGTTCTGTTCAGACATTTACAGCTCCAGCTGACGGAGAATACCTACTTGAAGTTGCAGGAGCACAAGGCGGAATGTCGATGGAAGATAGCGCTAACATTACTCAAGGTGGACTAGGCGGAATTGCAACAGGCAATTACCATATGAAAAAAGGACAAATTATTTATATTGCTGTTGGCGGTAAAGGTTCAGACGCAGATTATAGGAGAAAATATAATGAAGGTGGTTGGAATGGTGGCGGAAAAGGCACCAGTGATGGCGGAAACGATGATGATGGTTCCGGTGGCGGTGGCGGTGCAACATCTATAACCACAACTAATAGAGGTGTACTAGCAAATTATGCTAAATATAAAAATGAGATAATTACGGTTGCTGGCGGCGGTGGTGGCAGTTCATGGCAGGCAGTTGGCGGCAGTGGCGGTGGACTATCTGGCGGTTCAATATTAAAAAATAACAAGGTTGTAGCTCAAGGCGGAACACAAAGTTCTGGATATGCATTTGGTGTTGGACAATCCTCTCCAGATTTTTTTCAAACAATAAATAAAAACTGGACTGTTGGTGCCGCCGGTGGTGGCGGAGGATATTATGGTGGATATACTTGGAAGGCAGAAGACTATAATAGTTACCATGACGGTCCACCAGCTGGCGGCGGTTCTGGTTACATTGGCGGTGTGACAAACGGTTCAATGCAGACCGGTGTCAATGAAGGAAATGGGTATGCAAAAATTACTTATATTGATACAGATATTAGCGACTCATCTGCATGCAGTATCAGAATACCACAAAAGAGCGGTTATACCTTTGATGGTTACTGGACTGGAAAAAATCAAACAGGCGAAGAAGTTGTTGATGCTACTGGTGCAGTATGTTCAAGCGTAACAAGATTCAATGATGATAATACTGATTCAAATCGCCAGACAACTGTATATGCTCACTGGACGGATAATGAGTATTATGTTATTTATAAATCGAATTTCACAAATCCTAAGACTGGAGAAGTGATTGAATCTCCTGATTATCAATATCGTGATTATGTAAGATATAATCGGCCATATCGAGTAAAAGATAATATGTTTAATGTTCCTTCAGGATATAAATTCAAAGAATGGAACACTAAGCAGGATGGTACAGGAAAAAAATGGAAAGTTTATAAAACATATGAAGATGAAATACTGTATCATAATACCTACAGCACAACTCTTTACGCTATATGGGAACCGGATGATAATCACTATACTGTAAATCGTTACATTGAAAAACTTGATAGTGATTATGAAAAACCAGAAGATAGATACGAAAAGTATGATTCAAAAGTTATAAGTGAAAATGTAAAGACTGGTTCAGAAATAAAAGTTACAGCAGGAGATATTGAAGGTTTCACATTTGACAGAACCCAGACAAAAAGTGATGACATTATTGGAACAGATAATAATGGTTATTCAACTATAAGAGTAAAAGCTGATGGCTCTACTTGCATAAATTACTATTATACAAGAAATGCCTACAAACTGACTCTTAGAAAAGGTAATGGTATAACAAAGGTATATGGCGCCGGTGAAGAAGAAAGTACAATGATTAAATATCAGGATGATGTTGTTATTGATGCTGACCTTGATGTCGACAATGGATATTCTTGGAGCAACTGGACAAATACATCAGATAATGCAGTTATATCGAAGGAACAGTCATATAGTTTTAAAATGCCAGCAAAAAATCTTGATTACACTGCAAATGCAAATCAGGACCAGAAATTTACATTGACCGTTATTCCTCTTGTAAAAAACGATTCAAGTGAAACATCACAAACAGCAACATGGTATGATCCTGTAAGCCAAACTGTTAAAACATTCAATAAAGGAACCAAAATTACATTTACTCTTAATTATAATGGCACACTGGTAATAGCTAATCCTGGCAGAACAAGTTTCAATTATGAGGGATGGAAAATATATGAATCTGATACATATGATGCGGAAACAAATGCAGGTACAGAAATTGTTCCCGGCAAAGGAAATTCATATGTTGACAGTAACGGAATATTCCATATGGGAAATAAAAATACAACCATTGTTGCCCAGTGGAACGTAATATCTGCCAAGTATCAGGTAAATTACTGGTTCCAGAAAGCTAATGGAGATCCTGACGGCAAGCTTGCAGACAATTACAGCAAAGATGTTGAATGGAGCTATACAGCTTATGCTGATGCAGATAGTAAAATATCTCCAAAAGTATATACTTTGATGGACTGTGCAAGGGAAACATCAAATACTACTGAAGAAAAAGCAGTAAATGACCTTAAGGAAAAACTGTATGGATTCTATGCACCAGATATGGTAACTGAAACAGTTAAAGCAGATGGAACAACAGTAATTGACTATAAATATACGAGATCAAAGATTGATCTTAAGTATAATGCCGGTTCTGATCCAAATGGAAACAAAGCTTCTGTTAAAGCATCTGGTTACAAGACTGATGCAAATGGAAATATCCAGAAATCAAATGGAACTGACGTAACAACTACTCTGACATATGGTGCAACAAACTTAAAGACAGCAGATGCTAACACATTTAATCTTTCTCTTACAGGATATTCTCTTGACAAGAGACAGACATGGGTAAACAAAATCCTTGGCTTGTATTTAAGTGGTAATCAGAAAATGATGCCATCAGAGATTATGGCAGTACAGAGTGTAATTGACAAAAAATTTGAGTCAGAGATGACGAAATATATAGATACACTTGATTCAAAAATAATAGCAGACAAAAATTGGACAAAATCTTACTGGAATGGCTTAAATTATGCAGAAAGAAATCGTTTCAGAGAAGAATATATGACAAATACTGCAAATAATAAGCTGGTAGCACAAACTATGAACAATGAACTCCAGAATATGATTAAAAACAGCCCTGTAGTACTTAGCGCTAACTGGGAAGCTAACAGTTATGATGTAACACTTAATTATAACGGAGCCACAACAAAGCCGACAAGTGGAAGTCCTATGGGAGCTGCCTCAACAATTGCAGCAGATGGAAATTCTGCAACATGGAATTCTTACGTACAGTATGATCATGCTATACCAAAAGTATTTGGCAGCGATAAGATTGCAAAGACTGGTTATACATTTACCGGATGGAAGAATGGAGATGTATTGTGGAATGCAGACGGTGCAGTTGTCAAGGGAAGAAAGCTTAACAATAGTACATGGTCAGATGCACAGGGCCTGTATAAATATACTGGAAACACTACTGTAACAGCTCAATGGGATGCAAATAAGTACACAATACACTTTGACAAGAATAAGCCGTCAACAAGTAATGGCTATGATAAAGATTCTGTTGCATCACATGATGTTACGGGCGAAATGGCTGATGTGGAATACACATATGACATCAAGAAAGCTCTTCCAGACAACAAATTCAAGCTGCACGGCTGGAAATTCAAAGGCTGGAATACAAAGGCTGATGGCACAGGAACAGCCATTCCAAATAAGGAAAATGTTTTGAATCTCACAACAGATGATAACAAAACCATAACACTGTATGCACAGTGGGAAGCAACAACTTACACAATTACATTTAACAGCAATAAACCTTCAAAAGCCGTTACTCAGATGACAGGAACCATGGAAGTTCAGACTCTTACTTATGATAAGTGGACAAATTTGAATGCGAACGGATATAAACTTGAAGGATGGATATTTGACAAGTGGAACTTAAAGGCTGATGGTAGTTCCGAAACATCATATAAGGATAAGGAACGCGTTCGCAACATCTGTGATGGAAAAGACACAACTCTTTATGCACAGTGGAAAGATACAACTCAACCTGATGCAAGCAAAACTTATCTAAGGGCTACAAAGAGCGGAAATATTAATGATCCTGACTACGCAAGAGCACTTGCTGTTGCAACAAAAGGTTCAAAGGATGTAACAACAAGCACATCTGTCATAAGAACTCTTGATGGTCTTGGAAGCAGCACATGGACTACAAACTGGATCAACAGTGATGTATCGCTTGACCTTTATTCATATGATAATGGTACTGGTATAAAGCTGCTTACAACATACAGTGGAAACAACAAATGGAATAAAACAAAATTCACACCTTCAGATAATACAAAGCAGATTAAATCATCTAAGTATGACACAAGTGAAGGAATTGAAGTATTCCACGGAATTGCAACTGATGGTTCAAACAACTCTATAGCAACCAGAAATCTTACTGTAAAGATTGACAAAACAGCACCAACCGGAAGATTTATGGTAAAGACAGGCACACTTAAAAATCCTTTAGCTGGAACCACAAGTATGACCTACGATAGTGATGGAACAGTGACTGGAGTCAACCCTGAAGAAATGAGAACAGAAATCACAGCAACAATTTCTGACAATGGAAATGAGAACTCTGTTTCAGGTGTTAAGTATGTCTGGGCAGTTGTGACCGATATTGAAAATGCAGGCATTTCTAAAACATATAAATGCAATCGCATTTCCGGTGACAAATACAATGGTACATATATTGCGGTAGACGAAAGCGGAAACAAGCCAAATCTTTACGAAGATTTTAGCACAAGCAGAAAACTTAAGGTTAAAGTATATGCCTGCGATGAAGCTGGCAACATAAGTGTCTATAAGGATAGAGAACCAAGCAATGATCCAAACAAACCAACGTCAGTAACTCCACCTTCATCTGATCCGGAGAACAATATTGTTACAAACATCAGTATGTGGAGTCAAATTATAAGAGATGACAAGGAAGTACCAGATACATCATACGCTATTGGCAAGGATGGAAAAGATAAAGACGGTCATTCAGCAGAAGGACCTGCATTCTTACTTAATCAGTCCGGTAAAGTTCATATTGTAACATATGGATATGTAGAAGCCGTTGATGTAAACTTCCCACCTGCACTTCAGGCAGCAGCACAGACTGATGTTGTAAAGGGACAGACTGTAAAGAATCTTGGTACCATTGCGAATGTGGATGGTGCTTATGTAGACAACAGACTTGCATTAAGCGGAGACTGTGCAAGAATAACGGATTATCCGTTCATTGTTCCGCTTTATCTGGATGATACAAGCGTTAAGGCATATAAAACAAACGGTGACAAATGGCTGAATGGAATAACAAATGGAATAAAAATTCCGGCTTATATACCAACAGCAAACACTTATATGCCAAAAAAGGCTGATGGAACATATGACATCAAAACTGTTGATACAGTTGAAATCCCATATAAGGGAAGTAGAACAGTATCAGGAACAGCAGTTCCTATTGAACCTTACAATAAAAATGAATGTGATCTGAGAACAACAGCATCATTTTATTGTGCAAAGGATTACGCAAACAAGCAGATAATATCAATTACCGATAAGCTCCATACTCATCTGGTCAATTAATTGATATTAACACAATAAAAAAAAAGAACATGGCAGAAATGCTGTGCTCTTTTTATTTGTGTGTAAATAATTATACACATAATTATACATATGTTTATACACATAAATATATTATAAAATTCTTCATATTAGTCCTATACTCCTAAGTGGAAAAATGTTATACTAATATTATATATAAAAACATCATTATCTTTGGACAAATTAAAATAAAGGAATACTATATATATGTAAGAACTAATAATAAGCACAATATATAGTTAGATAAAAGGAGCACTGTACTTTAGTGCGACTACGAAGTAAAGGAGTATAACAATGAAGAAACAAACAGCAGCTGCATTCATAGCAGCAATGACTATAGCGACACTTACCGCCTGCGGCGGACCTAAGCAGCTTTCAAAATCTGTAACAGTGGAGCTTGGAAACGAAAAAGGTATCAAGGTAACAGATATACTTGACATTTCAAAGGATGAGGCCAAGTCTGCAAAGATTGATGCAAAGAAAGTTAATTTTAACAAGGAAGGCAAATATGAAGCTACTATTACCTATGACAAGAAAGAGTACAAGGTAACAGTGAAAATTAAGGATACCGTGGCACCGGAAGCAACAGTAAAAGATTCGATAGTAGTACAGACAGGTAATCCTGTAAGAGTAACTGACTGTATATCTGAAATCAAGGAAGCATCAGGTGTGGCTGATGCCAAGTTCAAGACAAAGCCTGATGCAGCAGCACAGGAGGCATCAACAGAGACATCAACAGAGACAACTGCATCAGACGATTCAGGTGCTGCAAATACGGAAAAGGATTCTAGTACTGAAAGTGCTAAAAAGGACGCAAGCTCAGCAGTATATGCTGTTGGAGACGTGTCTCTTTCAAGCAATGATGAGATTACATATGTAGAAGCAGGAGATTATGATAACAGTATTGTGGTAACAGACAATGCAGGCAACGAGTCAGAAGTGCCTGTCAAGATTTCTGTGATTGCACCTCCAACTATTAATGGAGTTACAGACAAGACGATTACTGCTGGCGAGTCAATTGACTACATGGCAGGTGTTACAGCAACAGACAGCAAAGGCGCTGATATAACAAGCTCAGTTACTGTTGACAGCTCTGCTGTAAAAACTGACACTGCTGGAAGTTATCAGGCTACATACAAGGTTACTGACCAGTATGGGCTTACAAGTAGTGCAACAAGTAACGTAACAGTTAATGACAAATCTCAGGAAGAGTCTAATCAGGCAGCTGCTGACAATGGTGGAAGTGGTTCAAGCAGCAACAGTTCATCAGGAAAGAAGAACCATAAGAAGAATAATTCAGGCAGCCAGTCATCATCCGGCAGCAGTAATAAGGGCAACAGCTCATCTGGTGGTAGTCATCACTCATCTGGCAATAGTAACAGTGGTCAGCAGGCTTCTAATGGTGGCGGCAGTTCATCAGGCGGAAGCAATGCTGCAGAAACACCTAAACAGGATGAGGGTGATTATGTGACAGATTGTGATGGAAACAAAATTAAGGTTGACAAGTCTAAGTGGAAGTATGACACAAGTGAAGCTGGAAGATTGGGACCAAAAGGATTTTGGGCAAATGGAGAGATAATTGATTATAATCATGGCGATTATGCTAATGCATGTGATGGTAATAATAAAAATGCTGCGAAGTATCTTCTTGCGGGGGGCCTCATACCGCAGGACTTTTATGATGGCCTTTACGGTGATTGATAATAATGGTGTTTATTTTGGAGAACATGGCAGAAATGCTGTGTTCTTTTTTTTATCCATAATTTTACAAAATCCAACTATATTGAAATTAGTCCATAAGGAGGTTAAGTTATAAATGTATGGCAAAATCAAGAATATTTTAAAGAAAACCGCGTTATTGCTGACATTGGGACTTACCTGTATCACAGCGGTGTCAATTGGAAGGCCGCAGGAAGTACAGGCCGCAAACCATATTTATAAGAATAAGACGTTTCATGTATACGCAGAACATGCAGTGTCAATTTATTCTTATTATAGTGATGACAAAGTTAATGGAAGTAAACAGTTAAATTGGAATAATCGTAATCTTGGAACTATCACCATAACATCCAAGGGACAGGTAAGTTACAATGGTGGAAGTTATTATGACTATGAGGTTGTGATGAGTAATGTTGATGTTAAGAATAAAACACCATATATAGGTATTTTTGCAGCTACGAATAAAAAAGATGGTTATTATCCTGTCAGTGCACGTATTACTAAATGGAATAATGATAATGGCTGTAATGTAAAAGCAAACGAATATAAACAGCTCGAAGAAACACTGGATGCATCAAACAGACTTTTCGCTTACATTGGTTACTCCTTCACCGGTACCGAAATGGAAGTAAAATTTGACCAGTATAAATTTAATGTAGCTTATGACTTAAATGGCGGACAGGGAGACAATTCAACACAGGAAAGCAAGTTTAACCATGACAAGATAGGTGTAACCCTGCATGGAGCACCAAGCAGAACTGGTTATCAGTTTACAAAATGGAAATGTAGCAGAACCGAAGACGATGGAGAATACAGTGCCGGAAGTAATTATTATCCAAGTGACTGGAAAGACGGCCATCTGCTTAATTCAATCATCATGACAGCACAGTGGGAAGCAAATAAGTATTATGTTACATATAAGCCTAATAAGCCGGGCAATGCATCGCATGACGTAACAGGAACAATGCCAGCAAGAACAGAGTTTAAATACGACACTGGAAAAGAACTTGATAACAATCAATACAATCTTACAGGCTGGACATTTACAGGCTGGAATACAAAAGCTGATGGAAGCGGAGACTCATATACTAACAGTCAGACCGTTACAAATCTCACGTCAACAAATGGTACAACAATAACGCTTTATGCACAATGGGAAGCCAATAAATACAGGATTAATCTTGAAAAGATGGCTGGTGAAAATGGAACGGACTTCTTTTATGAAAAATATGACACAGGTTTTTACAGTGATGAAAACTGTAAGAACAAGATTAAAGACAAGAAAATTAAAGTGCCATCAAGAGTTAACTACAAGTTCAATGGCTATTTCACAGACAAAAACAGTGCAGGAACAGTCGTTATTGACACAGATGGAAATATAAAATGTTCTGCTAATTTCTTCCCTGACAAAATTGACATTAACGACGGTAAGCCTCATTACGAAGATACCACCAGCACAGTATATGCATCATGGATTCCTGCTACGTATAAAATAACTCTGGATGACAATGGTGGCTGGGGAGGCTCAGGTGCTATTTATGAGTGGTTTAATACCGGATATTATGCAGACAAAAATCACAATCAGGGTATATTCTCAGTAAAAATACCTGAAAGAACAGGATATAAATTCTGCGGATATTGGACAAGAAAGAACAATTCATTGAATACAGATGAACCTATGCTTGAAAACACATATAAATGGCTTGTTGATGGAACCATAAAAATTGGTGACAATGGAAGTCTTAACGGTTTAAGCAGTACAGATTTTTCAAAAAATACCACTCTTTATGCTTTATGGGTACCAAAGGAATTTACTATTACATTAAGCTCAGAGGATGCTGATATATCACATGGAACACCAAAGTATACAGAAGTGTATGGTTATTATAATTATGCCAATATTCCAAAGGTATACACTAACGGAGCTACAAAAGAAGATACACCTTCATCAAAGTTTACAGGAGGCTGGGAAACATTTACAGCTCCATATACCGGAGAGTATACATTTACTGATGGCAGTGGAAATGCCAAAAAGGTTACACTTAAACAGGGTGAAACCATTAAGATATACAACAGCACAAATTAAAAGGAGAAAACAAATGTCGAATTTAAAGGAAAAGGCAAAGCTTAACAGAAAAAAGCTTTTATCAGCAGTTGTTATTGCAGTGTGCGGTATTGCTGGATTAGGTTATACATGCATGACTAATTCTCCAAAAGAAAATATTACGATTGCAGACAAAGGCAAATATATATCGTCAGATACAAGCTCCAGAGAAATCACAAATGAAATGTATGATTTTGATAAGGTATCATCTCACAAGATTATACAGTCAGCAGTTTCTCTGGAAGAATCAAACAGTATTAAATCACTTGGAAACAATATGTATATGGTTCCAAGTGATTATACTGATGAAAATATTACAGAAACATACAGTGATGACGTCATTACTGTAAGCGGAAGTGTTGCAGACACTGAAATTAAAAATGAATATAACAGTCAGGAGTCTGCTTTGAAGAAATATCTTGATGGAGAAAATACTACAGGCAATGATTTACGCGTAGCAGTAATTGATTCAGGTATTTCAGGATATGGCACTGACAGCAGGATTTTGAAGGGCGCTAATTTCTCAGCAACAGGTGGTGATGATTTCTCTGATGATAATGGACATGGTAGTGCCATGGCTGGTATTATTTCAGGAATGACTGCTGATAATGTAAATTTGGTGCCGGTAAAGGTTATTGACTCATCAGGTCGTGGAACAGTTGCTTCCTTATATAAAGGAATTGAATATGCAGTAGAGCAGAATGTTGATGTGATCAATCTCTCTATTACCACAGCATCAAGCGACAGTGGACTCATAAAAAAGGCAGTTAAGGATGCAGTGGATGCGGGGATAATAGTTGTCGCTGCCGCTGGTAACTATGGAACAAGCGCAGATTATTATTCACCTGCAAATATTAATGAAATTATTACTGTTTCATCAATTAATAATGACCTCAATCCGTCAGAATTTACAAACTATGGAAGCTGTATTGACTATGCTGCAATTGGCGAGACCGAAACGGCATCAGGCACATCAGTATCAGCAGCAAAGGTTACAGGTATTGTTTCTTTATTAAAAGGTGTTGACAAAACATATTCAACAAATGATATTGAAACAATTCTTGATAAATATGCTGTTAATACAGGTAAGAATAGCCAGTATACAGGAAGAGGAATACTTGCACTTGAAAATGTAAATACCAATAAGGTTGAAGAAAAGAAAATAGAAGACAAAAAGGAGCAGTACGAACCTTTAATTGAAAAAATTAAAAGAGAAACAAAAAAGAAATATAAGAACTGGAATGAATTGTCAGCAGATGATTTGAATGAACTTATCAAGAATGACACTGAAGACCATATAGCTTATTTCTGGCAGGGACTTAATGATGCTGAAAAAGTAGACGTACTAAAAAAGAGCCATTACCTCAATCAGGATATAAGCGTTTTTGATAGCGAAACCAATGAGTCAGCAGAAATGTCATATGCAAAACATCTTGAAAATGATTTTAATTTTAAAGATGAAGTATATACATCTAATTGGCGAGATTTTAAATTATGGGATAGTAATTCTGGATTTTATTATTTAAGATATACAGGAGACGCAACAGGTTATTATCGAGTAAGTGTTACAATTGACAGCAATAGCGCACATACAGGTAGATATCATTTATCAGTTGCTTTTCATTCAGGAACTGATATATACAATTCTTTTAAAATAAATAATCCTGAAGGCACTACAGAAGGAGACAATTATTATATCGGAGCAACAACATTTACTATGACATTAGCGAAGAAAGGATATTCTGCCATAACAGCTACAGCAATGGGACCAATAGATCTTCCATATGCCGGATTTACAAGTTCTACTAAACCTAATTGGTATGCGCCAATGTATAATAATCCAGACTGTCAAAAAGTTGGATGGTATAGTGCAGGAGATCATGCTACATGGACATTTGAAAACAATGAAAAACATATCTGGAGTCTAACATGTAATCCAAATGGAGGAACACTTGTTGGAGGCAATTTTAGTACTAATGCTGGAACGTCAAATAGCCATACAGTTAAAGTTACTGCACAACAAACATATTATTATGCGCTGGGTACTGCTAAAAAAGATGGGTATACATTTTTAGGATGGTATACAGATCCTGAAGGAGGAACTCAAGTTTATAATTCAAATGGTTATTTTGTGGTTGGTGATTATTGGAATTCTAAAAACCAGTGGCAATATGCAGGAAACCTTACAATTTATGCCCATTGGAAACTTGCAAACAGGGATGTTACCATCAATCCTAATGGCGGCGTAATTCTTGGCCTGCATGATGATATGACGGAGAAATTAAGCTGTCAGATAGGAAGTAATGTAGACGTTTCAAAAACATTCTTACAGGATAAGAATTTTATTATGGAGCGCCCGGGATATACCTTTAAAGGCTGGAGTACTGATGCTAACGCTTTAAGCGGTGACACAACATATAAAGTGCCTAATGAAGATTCTGTATTATACGCCATATGGGAACGAAAATCAGGTGAGCAGCCGCAGTTCATTAATATGAAGATCGGTGCAATAAAGGTTTTATATGCTGATTATGATATGAGTGTAGAAAAAATTACAGCAATAGATAAACCGGCCAAGACAGATAATATATTTGACAGATATGATGATGCCAGCAATTATAAGTACATCAGCTCAAATGGAGTATTGCCGGGAAGTAATACATTTAGTCAAGATACTACGCTTTTTGCTAAATTTACAAATTCACCAGTTCCAGTATCACAGGTATCGCTGACATATATTGGCGCAAATGGAGCAATTAAAACAGAAACATATGATAAAAACACTGAAGTTACTGTTAATCCGCCAGATGGTCTTGATATGAATCAGACAGGACGGAATTTTAGCAAGTGGTATGAAACCGTCGGCACTGATGTAAGTAAAACATATAATAATGGTGATAAGTTTACCATTACAGCAGACACTGTACTTGAGGCCAGATGGACAGCCGCAGATTGTAATATAGCACTTAAATATTTTATCAGAGATATTCAATCAGATAATTATACACATATTGCATCAAAAGATAAGACTATTGCCAAAACATACGGTACAAAAGTAAGTTCATTTATAAATGATTATATTGATAACATTGAAGGATGTCATTATGTACAATATGAAGCTGATAGTCAGGCAGTTGTTAATAATATGACAATTAATCTGTATTATGACAGAAATTCATATGTGCTTCATCTGACGGCAGACGAAGGAATTGATCCAAAAAGTCTTGGTATTTCCAAAGAGGATGCTGAAACAAAGAAAAGTATAGATTTTAACTATAAATATGGTGCAGATGTAACAACGTCTGCAGAAGAAGAAATAGGCTATAGATGGCGTGGATGGACCACATCGCAGGATGCAGCCAGTTTAGAAAAAGAACTTGGTATTGATTTATCTAAAATGAAACTTAAGTTTAATATGCCAGCTCACGATGTTTATCTTACCGCTACAGCTCAAAAAGGCAATTATAAGCTTACAGTTATTCCGCGTGAAAAGAGTGATACTGAAAATACTAGAACAAGCACCGTTTATTGGAATGATTCTGATAAAGAAGAAACTGAAAAGGGCAGTGCTTTTAAACAGGGCGCAAGTAAAGAGATTTATCTTGATTTCAAAGAAAATCGAATTATAAATACACCCGTAAGAAATGGTTATGATTTTGCATACTGGGAGATAACTGATTCAGAAGGAAACATTCAGACTGGCGATACAGCTGCAGTTATGAATAGTAAAATATTTACAATGGGTGCCAAAGATACTGTTATTACTGCACATTGGACTCCTAGAAATGATACAGCATACAAAGTATATCATTGGGTGCAGAAACCAACAGGAAATCCAGACATTCTTGATTCAAATAATTATGAATTGAGAAAAGAATGGTCAAATACTTATTATGGAACGTCTGATACATTTGTAACACCTGATGTTTATACAGAAGACGGATTGAAAACTCCAGTTTCGCAAACAAAAAATATTAATGCGAATGGAACAACAAAATTTGATTTTTACTATACAAGATATGGACTTACTATTAATTATAATGCAGGTGTAAGTGATACCGGCAAAAAGGCAGGATTTAAGAATATTCCACAAAAAGGTACTGATGGAATGTATTATAAGACTGATGAAAATGGTCTTATTCTGACAAGTAGTTCTGCAAATGGAAATTTTGTACCGCTGCAGACAACTCTTGTATATGGTAATGACGTAATGGATGTTAAATCTGCTGATAAGATGAAACTTTATCTCAGAGGTTATGAACTTTCAGACATTGAATCATGGATTAATGATTATTACCAGATTTATATCTCTAGCAAACCTAATGGAAATTCAGGTCAGATAGAAAAAATCAAGAAATTAATTGTCAAAGGAAATATGCAGATTACTGTTACTGCAAATTGGAATCCAAAAACATATCATATCAACATTGATCCTAGACGTCTCAATCCAGATAGCACAGAAAATGCATTATCAAGAGATACAACAGAGGATAACTTAAACAGTGATGGAACAATTTTGATTCACGAAGTTTATGACCACGGTTTTTATTCAGGAAAAGGTCAGTGTTTCGACAGCGAGCTTATAACAAGTCTTCCTGCTATTGCAAAAAGAGAAGGATTTGACCTTGAGGGCTATTTTAATATTAAAAAGCCTGAAACTGATAATTCTGAAGCAGATAACAATAGTGTAAAAAATCGTAAAGAAATTATCACTAACAAAGGAGAAATTCTTATTAGTAACGATTATTACGCAGATGATAACACAAATTCAGAAGATGACAGTGTTACAATTTATGCACATTGGTCAGACAACAGCGGACCAAGTACTGATGATAAAGATACTTATCTTCAGGCAAGGACAGATGAAACAATTAACAGTAAAGTATATGCAACTGCTACTGTAAATCATGAAGCTGTAACTCAAAATGACAATGCAAATGTATTGTTTGGTACAGCTCTCACAACTAATACTTGGTCTACACAATGGATAAACAAAAATCTTATGATAGATTTTCATTCAATGGATATAGGTTCTGGTATCAGGAGATTGTTAACAAAGAATAATACAGACCTTGAGGAACTTAGCAATATAAGTAAATTTAAGGACTGGAATGATTCAACGTTTAAGCCTACTGTCAGCAGAAAAGATGTTTCATCTTATATTACTAATAAGAATGATAAGATTGATAGAACAGAGGGTTCTGAAACATACTACGGTATTGCAACAGACAGATCTTCAAATCTTACAGAAACAAAAATTCTTACAACAAAAATAGATAAAACCGCACCTGACGGAAATTATACTATTAAAACTGGTACTCTTATCAGTGCTCTCAATAGTAATTATTGTACAGGAAGCGGCACCAGTCTTCAGATTGATGAAACAGCTGGAACCATGTCAGTTAATGACGATGGAATGAGAACTGAATTAAAAGTAACTGTTACTGATAAAAATGGAGACGGAAACACAACAACAGATGTATCAGGTGTTAAATATGTATGGATGAATGTTTATGATTCATCAAAGTCAGAAGATACTGGCATTACATATATCTGTCACAAAGTATCAGGTAACAAGTACGACGGTGTATATATAGCAACAGAACTTAGAGCATCTGATATGCAGACTCTGCGTGACTCAAACGTAGAATTTGATAAGAATGTAGATAAGCTGCCAAATCTTTATAAGGATTTTAAGGATGCATCAAAAATTACTGCAAAAATATATGTTTGTGATGAGGCTGGAAATGTAAGAAATATTACAGGAAAAGTTATAAATCCTAAAACACCTGAGCCGGGAAATAAAGGCATATGGGAGAAAAAACCGGATCCACAGCCGGAGACAAATCCACAGCCAGATCCAAACCCTGATAACAATAAGGAAATTATTGAATCAAGAAATATAAGTATCTACAGCCGCATTGAAAGAGATGATAAAAATTCTCCAGTAAATAAAGCAGGCACAGTTTATCCGGTAGTATCATCTGATGAATATGGCCCTAAATTCCTGCTTGGACAGTCTGGAAAAGTACGTATAATAACATATGGTTATGTAAGTACAGTTGATGTGGAATTTCCTAAAGCATTGCAGGAAGCATCTCTTCTTGATGTTGCAAGAGGTCAGTCACTCAAGCTTATGGGAACAGTAAATAAACTTACAGGAACAGATTCTGGAAAAGCCGTTAGTCCTGTAATAAATCTTGACAATATATATACAGCAAATGATTGTACTAGAACTTATGATTATGACTTTACAGTTCCATTATATCTTGGTGATTCAAATATTAGTTTTCTCAATCATGATATAGGTTGGACTACTGAAAATCTTGTGTATAAGAAAACTAAGATTAACACAGTCGAAACAGCGCATAAGAATAATGAAAATGATATATCAGAATCAGCGTTTAATTGTGGAACTGATAAAAAGAAGCCTAATGATCCGAACGATGATGACATAACTAAAATCACTGACAGACTTCGTACACATCTGATACATTAACAAACAAAGAGCACAGTAATATACTGTGTTCTTTTTATTGTCATTTATAAGGAAAATCCATATATATAGTATATTTTAAGAAAGGAAGGATATTTAATTGAATGAACAGAAAGATTACGTAATTGTTAAGGATGGACAGTATTTATGCTATTCAACAAAAATACATAGAATCTATTTTGGCAGCAGTAAGGAAGATGTTATGCTGTTTCAGAATGAAAGACAAGCAGACAATATTGCTTATGATTACAGAGCGAAGAAAACAGAATATGTAAAAGGAGAATAAGCTATGTTAAGTATTGAACACATTATGACCTCAATGATGAATGGTCATACCACAGATGAAAAAGAGTATATCGCAGCAGTAATATTCCCTGATGCTATAAGAGCATATACAAAGGACAGGGAATTAAGTCATTTTGAGGAAAACCCGAAAAATGGACAGATTTCATATATAGAATTTCCAAATCATATGGATATATCTGCCGATGAGACAAAATCGTGGATGGGAAATCACTCAAAACTTGCTGATGATATTGAGAAAGGTCCACTTGGTCAGAAAACTCATATCGAAACCTATAGAGAACACAATCAAATGCTTAAAGCAGATAACCCTATTATGTATGTAGGCATTGATGACCATTTGAAGCAGGATGTTGTCTATGATAAGTATGTAAGGGATAAAATAGGTCCTGACAGAGCAGCAATATCCAAGGATGAAGACCATGCTATATATGTAGCTGCTGCAAAGATATATAAAGAACAGGGCATACTGTGCAATAGACAGTGGCTCGAGGAAAATATTAAACCAATTCTTGAAGAAAAGATGCCGGATCTTGCGGAAAACACATTTAAATACATGCATTTCTCGGATCCGCAGTATGAAAAATGGGTTGAGAACGCGGACTTTACACACTTAAATGAAGGACCGTTCCCACTTAAAGATTATGAGAAGCTTTATGAGGATGCAAATATGTTCATGCAGCATGGAATTGATCCGACAAAAGAGCTTAACAATGTAAAAGAAATGTCATCAGATGTATATATGATTAATGCATCAGAAACAGAAATTAAGCCATTTGCATTTGAAAATAGTGACATGAAAGGTTTATATATTCCAGATAATGTTGAAAGCATTGGCGCTGGTGCATTTGATGGATGTACTGAAATGGAAGCAGTAAGCGCTATGAGCGAATTACTTGAGAAAACAGGATTTGAAATTTTTGACGATACGAACATCAACCAGAAAACACTTGCTGATTCAATTGCTGAGATTAAAGAAGAACAGGATATTGCTGACGAAGACAACAGCACAGAGGATATTGAAGAATTGTAGAAAAATAAACATGCTGTGGGGATAAAATGTTTTTATAGCATATTTATCCGGAAGTATTTTCTTAAAAATTATATGAAACCCAACTTTATTGTATAACAAATTATTTTTATACAATAAAGGAGGATGATTTTTATGAACACTAACAATGAAAAACCTACAGAAAAAGCCTTTACAAACAATAAAGATATTGATATTATGAAACAAAGGGCAGAACGAGCTGAATTAATAGAACCCGCAATGCTTTTAGTTGTATTAATAATAGGATTTCTTATTATTGTTTGCCATCAATTCGATGTTGTTACAAGTTTGATATATATTGCTCCATGCGTAGTATCATCAGTAGCAAGAACACTTGAATCGGATAGCAAAAATCCAACGTTTATAATTCATTTAGCTGCAATGATAGCTGCAGTATTATGTTTAGGAACAATACTTGTGAGCGAATATATTAAAGAATATGTTAATGTAAAATATATTAACTATTTCTTAATCGTGTACCCAATATATGAAACTACATATATATGCGTACAAAAGATTAACATTGATACAAGGAGGTAATCATTATGGGATTAATTGCATTAGGTGTTGTAACTATTGGTATTGTGTTTGGCATTATTGTGGGAAATATTGTAGGTAAAAAGACTATTGACTACAACAATAAACAGAAAACAGTCCAGTAGACAAAGTTAAAGAGACTACATTAATGTGGTCTCTTTTTTTTTTGTACAAATATGGACAAACTTATAAAAATTCAATCATCTGCAATTATTTTCAGCAGGCAAAACACTGCGCTGGAAAGTAAAATAGCAGATTTAAAGGCTGACAATGATGCCAGATACAAAGAACTTACAAGTGGGATTAATCTGGATGAGATTAAACAGAGAGCACAGAAACTGGGAATGAAACCTGCGAACGAAAATCAGATTGTATATTATGAAATTGAACATAGAAATAATATGGACCAGTATGAAAATGCGGAATGATTTTCTTCTGCACAATCAAAATCCACCTTTATGGTATATCAGAATCATGCATAAAGGAGGAATTGAGTATGAACGAAGCACAGACTATTTGGACCAAAAGGAAGCTTCTTGAGATGGATGTTTACATTGAAAACAAAGGACTTCTAAAAATGACAGATGAGGACTGGCAGAATGTCGTTGCTATGGGTGACAAAATAGTTGCCGACAGTAAAGATAACGAGGCAGTCAGAAACGCTGTTCTTAATAATCTTGAAATGTGGGAGATTGCATGGAAAGAAGAGATTTCTAATTTTAAAAAAAGAATTGTGGCCTAAACAAAAAGAGAAACTGTATTTTTGTACAGTTTCTCTTTTTTTTATAAAAATCAATATCAAAATTTCACAAAAATAAGTTACTCTTTTGGACAAAATTGACATTTTAAATATTATAAAAGTAAATAGCGTATCAAATCTATTTTGATACATTACGAAGGAGATATTTATTATGGCAACAATAGATGAGCTTATGGCATTAAACACAAATATAGATGAAAAAGACGTAAATAAAGCAGTTGATGAATTTATAAATGAAGTAGATGTAAATGACGTTATTGATTCAAGAATTAATGACCCATTATCCATGTACATGTATGAAATGTCAAAATGGCAGCCTTTTACAGAAGAAGAAGAGAGGCAAATCTTTAAAGAATTAGGCGAAGCAGAATCAGAAGATAAAAGAAAACAGCTTAAAGATGAAATATTTAACAGAAATATTCGTCTCGTAGTTTATGTAGCAAAAAGATATTATAAGAATTTGAAGCATATGGAGCCAATAGATCTTATTGATGAGGCATCATTAGGTCTGCTCAAGGCAATTGACAGATATGACTACACTACAGGATATAAATTTTCAACATATGCATACTGGTGGATTAATCAGGCGTGCACAAGATCAATTGCAAACGATAATGACCTGATAAGACAGCCTGTACATATTCATGAGTTTATTATTAAAGTTAAAAAGGCCCAGAGAAAATGGGAACAGACTCATGATAACAATGCTCCTGTAGATTATATTGCAAAGGAACTTAATATATCGGAAGAAAAGGTCAGAAACGTTCTTATTATTATAGATTGTCAGTCTAATTATATTTCCCTTGACTGTACAATGAGCAAAAATTCCGAAGAACCGGGCGATACTGAAGTAGGAGAGATAGTTCCTGATCCAAAAGGAAATGTTGATTTTGAAAAAGTAGAAGTAAACCAGTTTCAAGACCGTATTATCGAAATCCTTTCAAAAGCCAACAATAAAACATCGACAAGGTCAAATAGAAGTATTGAACAGACAAAACGTATGGTTGATGTGATTAAAAGGCGTTTCGGATTTGATAACTGTAGAATAGAAACTCTTGAAGAAATTGCACAGTCATATGGTGTCAGTCGAGAAAGAGTCAGACAGATTGAAGCGCAGGCGTTGAAAATTTTAAGGAATCCAAAGTACAAGAGAGAACTTGCTACGTGGAAATAATCAAGAATACCCGCGGTTTTGCTGCGGGTATTTTTGTGTGTATTTTACACAATCCATATATATTGTAACAAATTTGTAATATATGAAAGGTAATTTTTATGATAAACAAAAAGAAAATCATGCAGTCAGTGTCTCTGATTGTATTAACAGCGGTTTTGTATGGAAATGCTTATGCCCCCAAAAAGGACATGCCACAGCCGGATTTCAAAGGATTTACAAAAGCATGTGCTACACAGGAGATGATTGCTTCATCCTTGCACAATGCAGATTATATAACATCAACACATCCAAATACAGGGTTTCTGGATGCAGATAATGAACATGAGGTTAGTATCGAACAAAATGATACACCAGTGGTTACAGAGGCTGCATCATCGCAGGCGATTGAATGGTCAGGACCAGTACTTTATGCAAATAATTACTGTCAGGCATATGCGGATAAAGAGATGACGCAGCCTTTATTCACTCTTAACTATAATGATGCCGCACAGGTGTCAGGCATGGTGTCTACATCGGAAATACAGGTTACAGTAAATGACCAGACAGGATATGTACCATTGTCAAGTTTTTCAGATAATGCAGAAACTCCTGTCACAAACCTGATTCCGTTTTATCCATCATATCATGGACAGAAAACATATATGGACTACAGGACAATTACTTCAACAGGAACTTATGAATATAAGCTTCAGAACACGGTCGCCTACACAAATGATGATGGAATAAGAATGATTAACGGAAGATACTGTATAGCTGTAGGAACAGCTTTTGGTACAAGAATAGGTCAGTACATAGACCTTGTCCTTGAAAATGGTACGGTCATTCATTGTATTATGGGAGATACAAAATCCGATGAACACACTGATTCGGAGCATGTATTTACTGTAGCATCAGGATGCTGCTCTGAATTTATTGTAGAAACCGAAAAGTTGAATGGCGTTGCAAAATCAGGCGATGTGTCAAATGCCCATCCTGAATGGAAATCAGCCGTTTCAAAGGTTATGATTTACAACAAATTTGTAGAATAATACTTCAAAGAGAAAAAGTCCAAAAAGATAATTCTCTCTTACTTTTTGTACAGACTCCATATTTATTTTGATTATTTTCGTACAAAGACAAATAAAGGAGGAATTGAATATGTACAAATTAAGAGTTTTTAAACATGAGGTTGATTTTTATATTGACCTTAAAGAAAGCAGCGGGGAGACGTTTATAGCGGCAAGGCCTCTGCCAGGCAATAACAATATGGTAGAAATGATATTTGTAAAATAGAGTTTCTACCTATTAAAAACATTAGAGATTGGAATAAGTCCAGTCTCTTTTTTTTGTGTAATTTTCTAAAATCCATATTAATTCCAGCAAAATCAATGATATTTACTGTTATTTTGCAAAATCCATATAAATTTCAGATTAATCGAAAGGAGAGTACTGCATATGCAGTCACAGAAAAGAAATGTCTTTATTTAGAAAAAAGTATGAACAAATAGAACAGACAGATTCTGAGACAGAAGCAACTGAAAAACGATATGACGGTGACTTATTTGAAAAAGCAATGGAAATAGCCAGCGCTCCCGGAAATAAATATCTGACCAATATCCAGTCAGGAAATATTTCAAAGGAAGAATTCCTTGACCTTATTCATGACGAGCTCCATGCATATTCAACAGATGAAGAACAGATAGCAGATGCAATGAGACAGCTCACTAAATGGATCTGGGGATATTACATCATTGAAGAATTTCTTAATGACGACCGTATTTCAGATATTAAGATTTACAACGAAAGAAATATCAGATTAAAGCGATACGGCAAGAGAATTGGAACAGATGTCAGGTTTAAAAATAAGTCTGATTACATTAAGTTTGTTGACAATATCTGTGCAAAGAACAAGGTTTCTCTTACAGATATTAATGCAATACTTAAGTTTACAGATGTAACCGGAAACGATAAGGCAAGACTTCGTTTTAACATTACTGGTCCAGTTATCAATTCATCAGGTTATCCAATTGTACATATCAGAAAGATTCTTAAGAACAAGAAAAATCTGGAGCAGCTCACTACAAAAGAAGAGAACTATATGATTCCAAAGGATATGATTCCATATCTTGAAATGATTGCAAAAGAATATTCAGGAATTCTGGTTACGGGAAAAGGTGCATCAGGAAAATCAACATTTATGAATGCAATGCTTGACAAAATTCCATTTGATAATTCGGTAGAAGTTATTCAGGAAGCAGATGAACTTTTCTCAAATGTTCATCCGGATATTATGTTTGAACATATTGTTACGTCTCAGGGCGAAGGCAAGATAAATTACGACCTCAAAAAGATTGGTACCAATGGTCTTCTTACTGACCTTGACTATTACGTAATCGGTGAGATTAAGGGTGATGAGGCTGAATCATTTATGAATGCTGCATATACAGGACACAAATGCTGGACTTCTTCCCATGGACAGAGTTCAACAGAAGGTATGAATAAGCTTGTCGATTACATTGTACGTGCAACACGTTATGACAGACACGAAGTAATCAAGATGCTTACAGCCATGAAGGTTGTAATCTTTATGAAACAGTATAAAATTCAGGAGATTTCAGAGATAAGAGGAATTGATGAAAACGGTGAGTTCATTTACGACACAATCTTTGACGCAGACCATCCAGAGAAAGCTAAATACCTTGAAATTATGGAGAAATATAACATAGAACATAAAAATGAGGAGGTATAAGCATGGAACTTATCAAAACACTGTTTGATACTTTAATGAGTACAAACAAAGCACTGGTGTATATGCATGCCGGAACGTTCATTCTTGTATTTATTGCAGTATTTTTAATTGTGACATATCTGATAAACCATAATTGGTTTGCAAAGAAAATGGCAAAGTTTAAGAATGATGTGAAAAAACAAGAAGAGTTAAGGAACGAGGAATACAGAAAAAGATCGCTGCTTGAAGGAGACTTTGAAGATGATTCGAGAATGTATAAACTTACAAAAATGCTCAATGAATCAGGTCTTAAAGATAAGTTTCCAGAACTTAATGTCAGCAATTTTATTCTTACAGTAATTCTACTCTGTGGAATAATCGGACTTATTGCTTTTATTATAACAAAAGCAGCAATTATTTCGCTTGGTGCAGCAGCAATTATGGGAATGCTTGTATTTGTATATATACAGATTTCAATCAACCGTAATTATATTAATACTGAGAACGAGATAGTTAAGTTCATCAATATGCTTGATAATGTAAGTTCATCAGAAAATACAATCGGTGAAATGCTCCACAGAACAGCACCATATTTGAAGGATCCACTCAGGTCAATGACAGAAGAGTGTTATTCGGAAATAAAAACTGATGGAAATGTTCCGCTGGCACTAAAACATATGGCAGATAAAGCAAATCATAAGAAACTTAAACAGATTTTAAATTCGCTTAAATCATGCGCAACTCATAATGAAAATTACTCAGAAGTAATAGAAGACAACCGTGAATCAGTCAGAGCATACATTATGTTTAAAAAGGAAGAAAGAAATATTATAAAGAATGCTCTTTTTGAAACAGTAATTCTTGCTATTGCGGGAGTGGTAATGGTTTATATGGTAGGAACAATGGTTGATAATGCAATAAATATTGTATTTCATACGCTTCCGGGTCAGATAATTCTTGCAGGACTTCTACTTATTATTCTGATTGAAATTATGAAGCTCATGAAGCAGAGCAGATAGGGGGATAAAAATGAATTTATTTACATTCGTGAAAATCGCAAAATATGTATTTCTTGCAATAGTAATTGCTTATGGATACAGTGCGGTAATGTTTGGACTTGATCATAAGTCAAAATTTGTTGCCCTGTCAAAAGAAGCTGTTGATAATGCTATTGGAAAGTCAAAAAGTGATTTGTTTAACAGAGAACGTATTAACGGTTATCTGTCAAAAATGGGTGTATTGTATCACAGAAATGATTATGCACTGGATGCATCAACGTTTATTCTTGAAAAAATTGTTATTGGAGGAGCGCTTGCGTTAGCATGCCTGGTATTTGCACCGGGACTTGTCTGGAAGCTGACAGGTTCAATTGCGGTATTTATTCTCGGTTTTATGATACCAAATTTTATGGCACGAAGCAGAGATAAAAAAGATAATGAAGCAATGCAGGATGATATTGTATCAATTTATACAATATTAAAACTTAATGCGAAAGCTGGAGTATTTATCTCAGACTCGCTTGTTGAGTGTCAGCGTTCTGTTACAAACGGACGTTTAAAAGCAGGACTTACAGAACTTAACAACAATATTCTTTCAAGAAAACTTACTCTTGAAGACTCAGTTGAATTGTTTAATGCCAGATTCAATAACGAACAGATTGATAACCTGACAGTTATTCTAAGACAGTCACTGCGAACAGGACAGATTGCAAATATGCTGGATGATGTATCAAAACAGATTGAGGATATTAATAAACTGCGAACAGAGCAGGAAAAGATAAAAATGCAGCGACAGACAAAAATGATGAACATTGCATTTTTTGTAGGAATTTCCGCACTTATTATTTATATAACCGGCTATCAGCTTGTGGAATCACTTGGAGATATTATGAAGTAAAGGAGGAATAAAAATGTTAAAACAATTTAGAAAAAAGAAAACAGCATCTATTGATGAGATTCTTCCTCTTTTAATTTTCATTTTTATGGCAGTAACACTTTTAATATGGACAATTAATACGAATTCAGCAATTCAGACTAAAAATGATTTGAATGGTATTGCAAGAGAATCTATGTTAAAAATGGAAACAGATGGATACCTTACAACGGCAGAGAAAACTGAACTGATAAACAGATTGAAGGATAAAGGTTTTTATGGAACAAGTGATGCATGTAAGAACGACACTCATGACAATACCGAGTTTAATAATGCGTTTACAGACACAACTGTTGCCGAAGCTGGTTATGGAAATCCAGTAACACTAAATATCAAGGTTTATAAAAAGACCGATTTTGATATGTTTGCAATAGGCTCATTTAAAAATGAAATATCAGAGATGACAATTCATTTGGAATCAACATCAAAACAGTAGAAAGGAGAGTTCTTATGCTATTAAAACAGAAGAAAAAAGGCCTTTCTACTATGATAGGTGCAATCTTTATGGCATTTCTGCTGTTTATTTTATTTTTCTTCAGCTATTACATGAAAGCAATAGAAACATTAAAGATTAATATGAAAGATGATGCAGATATGGCAACAATGGCTGCTGTAACAGTAGATCTTGATAAATATGGAAAAGACCACAAAGATTTGTACTGTATAGGCTCAACAGATTTTAACAATCCGAATGGAGAAAGAAATAATCACAAAGCCAATACAACAGAACAGAACGAAGTATATAAACATTTGAATTTATATGCAAAAAGTCTTATAAGCACTATGGGATTAAAATCTGCAGAAACAGACAGCTTTTCTGGCGGAAATGTAGGCTGGGCAGCAAATGCTTTGGGAGCACAAAATTTCAAACTGGACAATTTTAAGATTTATGAATACTCGCAAACAAAAGAAATCTGGGTATGCTATGCCGTTACCGGAGAAATAAATGCTGTAAAGCTTAATGCTATTAAGAGCAATGAGAGCAATGCTTTTAATGGATTAACCGTTACAAAGAAACAGGCGACAGAAGACGAAGTACAAACTGATGGAATAGATATATTAAAGCCGTCTCCAACAGTCTGTGCAACATTTTCATTTGAATTAAGCCTGCCACATTTATTTGCAGATACAAACCCTGATGTGAATCGGGTAAATAATCTTTCAATAAAAAGTGTATCACAGACAAAAGAGTTTTAGTGTAAATTTTTAAAATCCATATACATTGCAGTAAAAAAATAATACTAACAGATTAATGAAAGTTTTAGTGTAAATTTTTAAAACCCATATATGTTGCGGTAAAAAAAATAACACTGAAAATCAAGTACTTTAAGGAAACGTCAGGAGGAAACAACATGCGAAATGAAATTAATATAAGGGCACCAGTATTATAACAAACTGATACTTTTACAAAACAATAAACTATAAATGTTATATGAAAGAAAGGAATTAAAAAAAATGAATACATTAGACAAGGCAATGGTAAATGCAAAAATCAGAATGGATCTCGCAAAGGACGCTGTATGCGATAAGCTCTTTGCAAAGAAAAACGGAGACTCAGATATTATCAGTAAGGTAATCTTCATGGTAGTTATCGTGGCACTCGTTATGATCGTTAAGTGGGCCGTAACATGGATTTTAACAGGTAAGACTCAGATAAGTAACTCAGACACAAACTATGGAGATAATTCCATCATGAAGCAGCTTTCAGATAAAATGAGTGCAATTTTCGATTCTGGCAACTAAGATGGTATTGTTTTAATACAGCCGCTATTATTCGGCGGCTGTATTTCTTTAAAAAATAATATGCATTTGTTAAAGAAATATGCAGAAAGGAAATAAAAACATGGCTTTTAAAAAAGGAAAAACACGTTCCCGTACAGAAAAAAAGCCAATGAATAAGTCGCTTACAAAAGCGCTTGTTGCAATTCTTGTAGCAATCATTGGCTGGACAGGACTTACATTCGTAGAATCATATATTCTTACAGATAAAAATGTAACATTAGTAGTGATTGCTTCTGCTGATATTCCTCAGGGAACTATTATCACAAAAGATAATGCAGAAAATTACTTCAAGAAAGAAAATGTGAATTCAGATCTTGTTACAAAATCAACAGTTACAGATATTAAGAGCATTGAAGGAAAATTTCTCACAAATGTTGCTGCCGGAGAAATTGTAACATCAGACAGATATTACGAGACAAAAGATACAAGAGATCTTAAGAACCCTATAAGCCTCACATTTGCAGCAGGTTCAGCAGAAAATTCTGTTAATGGTACAATCCGTGGCGGAGATATTGTTGATATTTACACATCTACAACAACTGATGATGTGACAACATATCAGCTTGCAAGAGAAAATGTATATATTGAAAATGCTTATGATTCATCATATGCAAAGATTGACAGCGCAGATCAGACGACAGTAGCTTCAACTTTCTTAGTCAAACTTGAAGAAGATGATGCAGCAAGCTTCAAGAATGCTATCAGTCAGGGAGATCTTCTTATGGTAAAGAAGGATATTAACCAGAAAGATGCAGCATCAATTATCATTCCTGCAAAAACAGAAAAGACAGCAGAGCCAGCTACAGAAAATGCTGAGTCTACAGAAAATGTAGAAGCAACAGAGAATGTAGAGAGTACAGAAGCAGCAGATAGCACTAAGTAAAACAGCAAAAGAAAAGACATTCAAAAAAAAAGGATGTCTTTTTTTTATTGCCGTTTATTTTCAAAATCCATATATATTATGTAAGGTTTTTACAAACTTCAAAAAAACAGTAAAGGAATGTCTACTGATGTGAATATGTAGATGAGATAAGATTGAATATTGTGAACAATGTAATTTCAGCAGTTTTGTATGCAGGCTTTATAACATATGGTGTACATGGCATAAAAAATGATAAGGATTTTAACATTGCCTTAAACAAAAAAGAACTTATATGGCTGGCAATAAAAGCAGTTATTTCATTTCCGGTAGTCATAAATACAAATATTGTAACGAGTATCTTCCTTATTATATGCATGTCATATATGCAGATCGCAGCCATTACTGATAAGAAGACACAATTAGTGACATTTGGATATATATACATACTCGTGCCACTATCAGTTATTTGTGAAAGCATTATACTGAAACATTTTTCATGTTTTACTTTGATTATACTGTTGTTGGCAGCAGCAGTATATTTTGTAAACGGATATAACAGTGGAGATATTTTATTTTCATATTTAATTGGAAACTGCTGTTATCTGAAGCTTACTTCAACATCAACAGTGTCAGCAATTGAATCAGCAATCATGTACTGGTGTCTGGTATTGTTTGTGGCAGCAGTAATGATGGTAATAATTAATGCAAAAGAAGGTAATTTGAAGAAAGGAATAAATCTTAAGACTCCAAAAGCGTTCTGTCCGTATATGCTGTGTGCGGCATATGTAGTAACAATAGCGTTATGGGGAATTAATAATTTGATATAGAGAGGTTTTTATTATGATAACAGTAAGTACAGATAAGAAATTTAAGCCGGAAGACTTTTTTCACAGAACATGCCGGTTAGGATATAACGATATAGAATTTTCAATGGAGTATGGATATTCGTGCGAGTTTATCGGACAGCTGACTCCAGTTGAAAATGCTGATGAAGAGTACACTTTTGTACTTGATAAAGTGGAAAAAAGAGGTGCTATATCCTTTATAAAATCATTAAGCATAGATGATGATGAAGATTATCCGCTTATAATCGCAGCTTTGAGAGAAGACTATGGCATCGAAAATGTGATTGTGGGATAAGAATATAGAAAAAAATGTGAGGTAACATATATGGGCACAAACAAAAAATGCGTAATGGTATCAATAGACGCAGCAACAGCATCAACAGGCTACACAATATGGCATAATGCAGAAATTGCAGAACAGGACAGGTTTTTCTATGACGGACAAAAATATAAAAATCACACCCAGTACATGAGAGAAACACTGCTTGGATTTTTAGACAGGATAAAACCTGACATCATTGTCATAGAAGATGTTCCATTTAAAAGAAATATCAAAACATATAAACTGTTACAGAGAATCATTGCAACAGTAGAAACATGGGCAATGATGCATAATATAACATTCTGGGAATTTACACCATCCCAGTGGCATTCTCTCGTAAAAGATGCTGGCGAAAAGGTGCCGCGCAAGAGAGAAGAACTTAAACAGTGGTCAATTGGTAAAACCGGGATCAGTCAGGACGATATTTCAGATTCGCAGCTGATTGGACTCGCTTACATAAATATGTGCAGGGCTGAAGAAAAACGGTCCGCATAAGAAAAGAAAGGAATTAAAAGAAATGACAGGAAAAGTAAAATGGTTTAGCAACCGCAAGGGCTATGGATTTGTAACAGGAGAGGATGAACAGGATTATTTCGTTCATTTTTCAGCTATTGAGTCAGATAAGTCTTTCAAGACTCTTCATACAAATGCAGATGTAACATTCGATGTTCAGGTCGTAGATGGCAAGCAGTATGCTGTCAAGGTAAAGGAGTCATAAAGACTTCTGCCACAGAGATGCATGATTTTTTCATGCGTCTTTTTTTTTGTGCAGAAAATTATTAGTGTTCATTTACCAAAACCCATCTTTATTATATGGAACTTTTCAATTAATTCATATATCAGCAAATAAAGGAGGTAATGATTATGAATAAAGATAAGAAACTGATCGACTATTTGCAAATGATCGAAAATAATCAGCCATCAGGAATAGTCAGCGGGGCATTCATTGAGGAACAGCCAAACCTGCTGCATAAAATAACAGGAGGTGTCTATAAGAGTTTTTCTTCAAACGGTATTGAGTATGACGACGTCTTTCAGGAGTGCTGTCTTGCAGTACTTGCAGTATTCAATGACTATGCTGCACATCCAGAAAGAAAAAATCTTTCGGACAAGAGTAATTATGTTTACTCTGCTATCAAGTATCGTGTGATGGTGGAATTAAACAAAAAATACTCTGCTGGCGGGCTTAAGCTGTCAAACAGAACAAGGCTTAAGTACAAAGCAATGAGCAAGGACTCAAATCCATTCATTCCTGCGTCACTGGACGTAATGATGGATGAAAAGAGTAACAACGATACAAATAAAACGTATTCGCCTAAAGCTCTTGCAACTGTTAAGACACCGGAAGAGATAGCTGTTGACAAAGAGACTCTTGCAGAAGCAAGAGAAGTTATCAAACAGCTTAATGACAATGAGAAGAAAGTGATTAATCTTGTTGTCATAAACGGTGTAACAGTCCGACAGGCAGCTGATGAGATAGGAATGAGCAAATCATCCGTCTCATACATAAAGCAGACTGCTCTTAATAAAGTAAGAGCCGCTTTGGATGCTGCAATGTAAGTTTTAGGTGTGGTAATGTAAACAAAAAAGAAGGAGTAGTTATTGTTAACTGCTCCTTTTTTTGTGCAAATCTTTAAAATCCATATTAATTTGAGAGAATTTTTGCCATTTAGTTTGGACAAAATCGAATTTTTAAAGATTATATATATACATTTATAAAGAAAGGCAGGTAATAAAAGTGTCTTTAGTTAAGATAGGATTTTTCTCATTAAAAGACCATACAGGATGCAGTAGTTTCGCAATACATGCTGCCAATTATATTGCCGGAGGAGATAACTCTGTTGCAATAATTGAACCCGATACAGTTTTGGAACCCCAGTATGCAGACGTACAGGTAGAGAAGAATGAAGATGGTTCATTTGAATTTAATAACATTCATTTTTATCCGCAGGGATGTATGACTGAGCCGACAGAAGATATTTTAATTTATGATTTTGGCAAGGTAACTATTTTTCAGAAGTTTGATAATAGCTATGACATGCTTTATTTATGCACATCAGGTGATGTTTCAAATATTCCAGATATTGGAGAATATCTTACAGAATCAAATGCAAAGTGCGAACTTATTTTAAGCGGTGCAAGTAAGGAAGAATTTCAGGAGTTTAAGAACAACGGATATACATGTATTGCCGTTTCAGATAAAAAGGAAATGGTGTGTCCATATGACTTGGCTGTAAAACTTGGACTCACCTTAAGAAGAAAAGGCATTGTTGATCCGGTATATCACAAAGACTGGACTTATGATGCGCTTCCATTTAAAAAGGAAGAAATTAAAGAAGAAAAGAAAGGTTTCTTCGGTAGCTTATTTGGAAAGAAGAAAAAAGATAAAAAAGCAGAAGAAAGTATTCCTGTTCAAAATCCCCCAGTTAAAACTGAACCTGAGGGAGAAGAAGCAGGTCTTGCAGAAGAAAAATATCATGTAAAAGCAAATGAGTTTGGAAACTTTGATGATTTTGAAGATGTTCCAGCTCCGGAAATAGCAGTTGAACTTAGTAAAAAGGAACAGAGAGCTGCTGAAAAAACTGCTGAGAAAAAGAAAAAGCAGGAAGAAGAACGTCGTAAAAAAGAAGAGGCTGAAGCTAAAGCAAAAGCAGAAGCTGAGGAAAAAGAGAAAGCCAGACAGGAAGAACTCAAGAGGCAAGAAGAGCTTAAAAAAGCTGCAGAAGAAGAAGCACGTCAAAAGCAGCTCAAGGAACAGGCTGAAAAAGAACTGGCCGAAAAGAAAAAAGCTGAAGAAGAAGCTGCAAGACAAGCAGAACTAAAGAAACAGGCAGAACTAAAGAAGAAACAGGAAGAAGAACGTAAGAAAAAGGAAACTGCAGAAGCGGCAGAAAGAACCCGTCAGAAAGCTATAGATGAGGAAAAACGTAAAAAAGAAAAAGAAGAAACTGAAAAGCAGAGAGCCATAGAAGCTGAAAGAAGAAAAAAGGAAAAAGAAGAAGCAGCGGCAAAAGCAAAAGAAGAAGCTGAAAGGAAAAAAGCCGAAGAAGAAGCCCGCCGGAAAGAAAAAGCTGAAGAAGATGCCAGATTAAAAGCTGAACGTGAAGCCGAAAGACAGAAAAAACTTGAACAGCAGAAACGTGAACATGAGGAAAAAATGGCAAAACTGCAGGCTGAACGGGAAGAAAAACTTGCTGAGCAGAAAGCAAAGAAAGAACAGCTTCGTATGGAAAGAGAAGAAAAGGCTGAAATGAAGCGGCTCAAAAAGGAAACATCAGAAAAGCCATCGCTCAAAGAACTGATTAAAATGCCTAAATTCTCTGACAAAAATCATGGACGTGCAAGAAAGCTTAAAAACAATTTCTCTGGCCATATTTCAGTATTTGTTACAAGTTTTAGACACGGATGCGGAGCAAGTTACACAGCTGGTTCATTAGCAGTAGCTCTTGCTAACAGATATAACAGAGAAGTTTACATTGACAGAGCTGACAACAACGCCTCACTGCCAGATGATTATCTGGTTAAAGCTATCAGCACGGAAGAAGACCGTTTTGAAGCATATAAAAGCGGACTTATTGTTTACGACCGCGGACCATACGAGAATGTAAGATCCAATGCTGTTGACAATTCAGATATGTTAAGAGCTGACCTCAATATTATGACCGTTACATATGAAGATCTTGGAAATGTAGCAAAGTTTATTTCAGAAGAAGAAAATCAGGCATATGACTGGCTGTTTGTATTTAATCATGTGACAGACAAAGAACGTCAGAAAGACATTGAGGCGGCGATGGATGGTTACAGTATCTTATTCCTGCCACAGCATGATTTTTCGGCAGTCACAGGACAGCTTCAGAAAGACTGGAACAACGTCATAGATACAATGGTAAACAAGTTTTAGTAAAGAGATGTAGAAAGGATGGGAGTCTTTAAACAGACTCCCGCAGAAAGGAATTTTAATGACTTACTTAATATTAGGATATGATTTTGAATGCAGAGAATTCCAATATCAAGGTCGAACGGTAAAAGGACTTGCATTCGAAGTAAAGACAAATGAAAAAATATCTGAGCGGAATAAACTTAATATAACAGTTGAATTATCAAAAAAGGGAGGATTCTGGATTCGTCTGCATCAAACTGCAAAAGGCATTAAAGTAGAACCTTATAAAAGTTATGCCTTAGTACCTTGTAAAGATGATCCATGTGGTCTTGAATTAGAGCAAATAGAAATTTCACATAAAGCACTAATGAAACATGCTGATTGTTTTGACGATAGCTTCAACTCTGGTGCATCATCAGAATACTATATAGAAGATCCTCCACAGAAAGGAAATATCTATGAAAAATAAACATAATTTAAAAGAGATAAATGTCTCTTTTGATAATGAACGCAATGAACTTCTTATTTGGATTCCACTGCTTATAAAAGAAAAACTCAACACTCTGAGCACAGAACAATTGCGGACATTACATTATATCTTAGGTTATAACTGTAAAGAAGAACCCACAGAATCATTGATAGAAGAATTTGAAGGCTATGGTTATGGTGAAAACATTGCAACTGAATTTATCAGCATTCTAAAAAGAGACAATTATTTAATCATTCAAAAACCATACTAAGCACCTTTGCATATTTGTTTACCTAAGTAAAGAAAGGAAAAAATATCATGAACAACACAAATAATAATGTTAACTCAACATTTCCTAAAACTCACAAAAAAATAATTATTGCTGAGAAGCCATCGGTTGCAATGAGCTATGCAGCAGCTTTAAATACACAATTATTAAGATATGACGGTTATCTTGAAGGTGATGAATGGATTGTTACATGGGCAGTAGGACATCTTATCACAATGTCTTATCCGGAGAAATATGATGAGGCATATAAAAATTGGAATCTTGATGATCTGCCATTCATTCCGCAGAGATATTTATATGAAACACTCCCAAACACAAAAGACCAGTTCAACGTGATAAAGGGACTCTATAACAGGCCAGACATTGACGCAATCTATTATGCTGGTGACTCTGCAAGAGAAGGACTTTACATACAGATGCTTATCAGAATGATGGCTGGACACAATCCAAACGCAAAAGAACTTGTTGTATGGATTGATTCGCAGACAATGGATGAAATCAGAAAAGGTATAAGAGAAGCAAAACCGCTGTCTGCATATACAAACATGTCTGCAAGCGGATTTATTCGTGCAATTGAGGATTATTCAACAGGTATCAACATTTCAAGAGCGCTTACATGTAAATATCAGGAAAGCGCTGGATTTAAGGGTCCAATTGCAGTAGGCAGAGTCATGACTTGTGTACAGGGAATGGTTGTGGAAAGGGAAAGGGAAATTAAAAACTTTGTCGCAACAAAATTCTTCAAGGTAAAATCACGTATCCAGGTAGGAGATGGCTATGTCGAGGCAGAGTGGAAAGCAAGTCCTGAAAAACCGCATAACAACATGTATGGCAATAATGGATTTTTAAATAAAGAGGATGCTGAAAACTTTGCTGCCGGACTACCAAGAACACTTTCAATAGAAAAACTTGATATTAAAAATAAAAACTCGTATGCAGACCAGCTGTTTTCTCTTGCAAGTTTACAGAGTACATGTTCAAAACTGTTTCATATTTCTCCAGACCAGACATTACAGACGACACAGAGACTTTATGAAGCGAAACTTACTACATATCCAAGAACTGACGCAAGAGTGTTGTCAACAGCAGTTGCAAAGGAAATCGGCAGAAACATTTCAGGACTGTCAGGACTTCCGAAGTACACAGATGTTGCAAATAGAATTCTTGCAGGCGATCCGACATCAATCATTGGCAGTAAACGATATGTTGATGACAGTAAGATTTCAGACCACTATGCAATCATTCCGACCGGACAGAACCTGTCAGCACTCTCTGCAATGTCAGACATTGACCAGTCTATTTACCACCTGATTGCGTCAAGATTTTTAGCAATATTTATGCCGCCAGCAGTATATAAAAAGGTTGAACTTGTTGAGAATTGTGGCGGTGAGCGTTTTTATGCAGGCGGATCAACACTCATTGATCCGGGTTATATGGCACTCACAGGTATTCCAAATGGTAGCAGCAAACTTCCAGTAGCAGTTGAGTCATTACAGCCGGGGCAGCAGTTCCCATGCCAGATAGCTTTATTTGCAGGAGAAACAACACCTCCAAATCGTTATACATCAGGTTCAATGATTACAGCAATGGAGAACGCAGGCAATTCTCTTGAAGAAGAGACTTTAAAGGGTGTGCTCAAAGACTGTGGAATTGGAACATCATCAACAAGAGCAGCAATCATAAAGAAACTGGATGACATAGGCTATATAAGCATTAACAAGAAAACTCAGATAATGACACCAACTGATACAGGCATTGTCATTTATGAAATCATTAAAAATTCCATTCCCGAGCTGTTAAACCCAAAGATTACAGCACAGTGGGAAGAAGGCTTGAATGGAATTGTAAAAGGACAAGTTAATCCAAATGAGTATCAGAATAAAATCCATCAGTATGTAAGAGATAAAGTTAATTCTATTAAGAATATGACTATCTCAGACGACTTTTCTGCATACATAAAGACTTTTAACATTGAAACCAAGAAAAAGCCTAACCAGAAAAAAGTGGAAGCAGAAGCATATCTGAATGTTCCATATGAGGATAAGGATAAGGTAAAAGAGCTCGGTGCTTTCTTTGATATGAAAAACAAAATGTGGTTCGTGCCTAAAGGAAGATCTACTGAACCGTTTGCAAAATGGCTTACAAATGCAAAGACTGTGAAGAAAATCAGACTGGATGTGCCATTTGAAGATAAGGACGCCGTAAAGAGTCTTGGAGCTAGATGGGATAAGGACAGAAAAACTTGGTACATCTTAAGCACTATGGACAAAAACACTTTCAGCAAATGGATTCCCAAAGACGGTAACACAAAAATGCCAGCAAGCGCAGCAAATGCAAAGAAAATAGCAATTAAAGTGCCATTTGATGATAAAGATGAAGTTAAATCGCTTGGAGCCAGATGGGATAAGGACCACAAAACTTGGTATATCTTAAGCACTATGGATAAAACAAAATTTGCAAAATGGCTTAAATAATTGTGAAAAAGCCGGGTTTTTCTTTGGACAAATTCGGCTTTTTAAATATTATATAGACAAATAATATTTTATATTGAATTTTGTGACTACAGTACTATAATATAGATATAAAGTACTATAAGATATAAAGATCCTGCGTTTAGGATTGTAATAGTAAACTAAAGAAAGGCAGTTTTATGACCGATTTTACAACATTATCATCATTCAATCTCGCCATGGTTGAGGACTATGAAAGGTGTCTGCGTTTAAATAAAAGCATGCCAAAGACTTATTTTAACGGATGTTCAGCAGTAGTGAAAAACGAGCGTGCAATCATTCTGTTTAAATACTTCTTTGAAAAACTTGTTCAGTGGACACCGCTTGAAATTATCAATTATTTGTCAAAGGATGTAATTGATAAAGCAAAACTGGCAAAGGCATACTCAGCAATTGATTATCCGCCTGAGTTTTCAAAAAGAGATTATTTCTACATGGCAAAACTCTGTTATCCAGATGAAGTGGGCTCACTGTTTAATTACAGGGACCTCATTATTTTGAGATATAAAAAGGTGCTTGAATCAGGAAAATCATTCCCCAAAAAATATTTTGATGCACCTGATGGAAATGATAAAGCGAGAATCATTATGCAGCATGCGCTGTTTACTAGCGAAAAGAGATTTAAAAATGTGGATGAGCTTTACAGTTATTTTGCTGATAAGAAAACAAGCAATGAATTTCTCACAAAGAATAAGCTCAAGAATATCTGTACAATAAGTTTTCCGACACCTCTTGACTATGCGCATTATTCACTGGCACCGGAGCAGAGAGAGGATGCTTATTACAATATGTATAAAATCAATAATTTTCTTGCACAGAATGGCATTAAATTATAGAAAGCATAATAACGCTTAAGAAGAAAGGAGGCCTGCCGCATGAAAATGATGACACCAATAGACGGAATGAAAGATAATACAGGAAACGTGTTTATTAGGATATCTGATGACAAAAATCAAATATATGATTACAGATATATTCTACGACAGGCCGGCTTTGAATTCAACAAGCGTTCCGGCGACAAGAGTTTCTATGAGAAGAAAACAAATGAAAAGGATGGCAGAGAGTGGGAATTATATTGCAAAAAGGAAAAACTCCGCTGTGATGTGATTCCCGAGCAGTTCACCCGCTCTGCTGATTATCGAAAAGACTTTTTTAAGGTAGCAAAGCCTGCTGTTGAGGCAAAATACAGATGTGCTTATTGTGGGCGAAAATTCACCTATAAAAATATTACTGTAGATCATATTATTCCGGTCAATCAGATGCAGTACAGTAAAAAAGCCAGAAAACTGGCAAAAAAAATTGGAATAGAAAATGTAAATGATACTAAAAATCTTGTAGCAGCATGCAGATCGTGTAATTCTAAGAAAGGAATTAAAATGGGAAGCTGGGTATACAAAGGAATTATTGGAAAATCAGAGACATTGTGGAAAATAAGAATGGGTGCGCGCTGGACATTTGCCACTGTTGCAGCATTATTTATTGTGACAGAATTCATGAAACTCACTACATTTGGACACATGATGGTATCAGCACTTTTGAAATAAGGCATTTTGCTTGCAAGATAAACAGATGCCTTATTTTTGTGTCTAAAATCCATTTTTATCCTGTATCTTAATTAAATTGACATATATAAAGGAGGAATTAATTATGTCATTAACAATGAGCAGTTTTAATCGAAAAAATGCCTGTGTAAACAATGCAGGCGGAGTAATGAGACTTCAGTCGAGGGCAAACAGATTTCTTGATGAGGCAGTTATCATGAAAGGAATCATTGTAGATTACCTCAAGGGCGATTTACAATTTGGTTCCGTAAAAGAACTGGAGCAGATTATTGCTGACAGCTACGTTGAAATCGACGACGTAGACGTATCTCAGGAAGCTTATGAGCACAACCTTGCCAAACAGATCTTCCGTTACTGCAAGTCAGAGCGGAGACACAAAAGCTGCAAGATTGCTTTCCCGGATGCAGCCATCAGCATTGACTTGTCAGGATTTGTTGAAACTCAGTTTGACGGCGTTGAGGACATCAATGTAAAGTTTGATTTCATCATTGATGATGGTGCAAATCTTGAGGGAGTAATCCTTAAGACAGGCATTCCAAAACTCGGTGTTTCTGATAGGGCCAAGAGGAACGTTTATAACGAAATCCCTCTGTATCTGGGATTAAGAGCACTTCGTTCTCTGATTCCGGAAGGCGAAACAAGAAGAGTAATATCGTCATATTACTATATGAAAAAGCCGAAGGATACTTCAGCGTCAGCATATAATGACGACTATTTCTCATCAGCACCTACAAGAAGCCTGATTGAGGATTACACAAATATTCCTCAGGCACCTGAGACAGAGCTTGACACTTTGTTCAAAGTTCAGCTTGACAAGTATGCCGTTGGCTATGAGAAAGATGAGCTCGATGAAGAAAGTGACTGCAAACACTGTCCGAAATATGCAGTATGTTTTTACAAGCCAATACCTGAAAAGTCCAAGGAGCTTGAGGTAAAAGCAAGAGAGAAACATAAGCTTAACGATGAGCAGCAGGCAATCGTTGATGCCAGAAACGGTATCTTCATTGTTAACGCAGGCGCAGGCTCAGGCAAAACTGAGACAGCAATCAAACAGAGAACTGTTTCTATCATTGAGGAGGAACTTGCTGACATGATAACCCGCTATGAAAATGGTGAGGATATTGACAGTGAGATTGCAGCCGAGGAACAGACAAGTTCCTTAGCTGACTTCCTTGCCAGCTAAACAAAAGAGAGGCTCTGATTTTATCAGGGCTTCTTTTTTTTAATGCTATAAAACTCATATTTATTGTGTAACTAATTAAATGTCATATAAATAAAGGAGGAAAATATTATGGCAAATGATAACGAAAAGAATACTTTGACACAGGACTACGTAAAAGGATTGATAACCGATTATGATTTCGTGAGAAGTCATATTATTACGGCTCTTATCAGTAAGGAGAGAAAGGAAAATGAGGAACGTCTGACAGGCCCACATACAACTGTGTGCGGCGATATTGTTATGGGCTACAGGATTCTTTTAGAGAAGAGTTCTGTTTATATTACAGGTCAGCTGGATAGATTTTATGAAAATCTCTGGGGCAGAGACAAAACATATCTGCTTTACGGACAGGCAGAAATCAATACAGCTCTGATGCCAGAAGCATTTGGTCCAATGCTTCCAACAATAGCAAAGCTGGAAAATAAAGAGGTATGGGAGATGTTGCATATCTCAGAAGCCCTTTACAAAGAATTTCTCGAAGAAGCTGAAAGTGACATAATGGTTGTCACTAATTCCTTAATGACATATGGTGCTATTAAGGTTTTATATTCGCAGAATGTAAAAGATTTTGCGAAAGAACATGGAGGCTGCTACGTCATTCCGTCATCCATTCACGAATGCCTGCTTATTGGCAAAGATCATGCTGATGAAACAGGATGCATGACAGACGGGGATGAGATGATAAGAGAAGTAAACCGCCGTGAGGTTAGACCTGAAGAAGTGCTTTCAGACCATCTATTCTTTATGGATGAGAATGGAAATCTCTTGTTTGTAAAGTAAACCAGAAAAAGAGACAGTTATTTTGGCTGTCTTTTTTTTTACGTATACATAGTCTAAAATCCATATTTATTCTGAAACTTATTTTCATAATTAATTATAAATAAAGGAGGACAAAATATTATGGAAAAAAGAGAAATTACAAAGGCAATGAAGGACGCATGGGTACAACACTTACTCAGTAAGTTTTTACTCATCACATTCACAGACGCAGCCGCAGCAGAGATGAGGACACGTCTTGCAGGAGCGTTCTTGACGGAAGGTTACGAAATTGACCCGGAGAAAATCCCTACCATGACGTTCAACTCATTTGCAATGGATTTGGTAAAGGAATTTTACAATGATTTAGGATTTCTTAAAACACCTATCGTTGTAGACACAAATCCTACAAGAGAAGCAATGGGAATTCTACCACTTATAACTCGTGATAAGGCTGACGGCTTAAACTACAACGTTGCAGTTGAGTCCCAGTATGGTGCACTTACAATTGCAATCAAAGTGTTTAAGCTAATAAAATCAAGCAGAATCGACTTCAGCAAGCCGGGGACAACAGAGGAATTTGCTAACAAGTTCCTTAGACCTGCAAACCTGTATAAGTACATGTCTGACCAGAGCATTGAGCAGCTGATAGACCTGTATCAGGAGTATGAGCAGATTCTTACTTCGCAGGGACTGCTTACATTTGCAGATCAGGAACCAATGGCACTGTCAGTTCTTGACATGCATCCAGATCAGCTTGCAAAGTTTGGATTTGAGCACATCGTTGTTGACGAGTTCCAGGACTCATCAGACATTCAGATGGAGTTTATAAAGCTCTTTGCAGATTGCCCGACAGTCAAAGATATTATGGTAATCGGTGACGACAACCAGAGTATCTACGGTTTCCGTAATGCCAATCCTGACAACATGATCCATTTTCAGGAGAAGCTTGGCAAACCGGTAACATCTCTTCTCATGACACAGAACTACCGTTCATATGAGGAGATAATAGACCTTGCAAACAAGCTGGTTGCACTTAATGTCAATCGTATTGACAAACCACTTGTTGCAGCAAAGGGCGCTGGCGGAACTGTTTCAGTCAGAGGATTTTACAATGAGCCTGATGAGCAGAAATACATCGCTGACAACATCAAAAAACTGCTTGAAGATGGCTATAAGCCGGAAGACATTGCAATCATTACATTCTCTAAAAAGGAACTGATGAAATTTGCAGCCGCATTTTCAAAGGAAGGAATTCCTTGGGTAATGATGGCTCCGGTAAAGGTCATTGAAAACAGCAGGGTTCTGGCAGCAATATCGTTGGCAGATGCCTTCTATGAGCCGGAAGCTACTCAGTCATATTTCAACTACCTTGTAGCGAAGTATGATGGCAAAATCCTTGAAGAACTCACCGATGATGAGATCAATAAGGAGATAGAGGAACTCCGCTCAACATTCAGTGGAATAGACAATGCTGCGTTTAATTTCCAGCAGAAAACATTCCACGATATGCTCGAGGCACTGGATCCTGAAAAAGTAGATGAAATCTACCAGAAATGGTTAGAGCAGGTTTACGAAAACGAGGATCTTCCGTCTGAGCTTCAGTTCATCCAGAACTTCAAACGTTTTGGCAAGAACACAGAGCTTAAGATGGACCAGAAGTATGAGGGTGTTGCACTCACAACAGCTCATTCTTCAAAAGGTCTTGAGTGGAAGATAATCTTCAATTCAATTTCAAGCTATGATTCCAAGAGATACCTCTATGGAAGACATCAGGATGAGGTTGAGGAGAAGAGACGTCTGCTTTTCGTTTCAATGACAAGAGCAAAGGAAAAACTGTTCGTAACCGGCCAGTATAAGTTCTGTACTGACGAGAAGAATGGTGACATCTATAACAGATTCCTCAAGGAACTGTATGAGATCGTTGATCCTGAGCTTAAGTCATATGTGCCAGTTGATCCAATGAAAGCTATCCGTGAGGAAGAGCGTCGTCAGGAGAGAAACAGAAAGGCGCGTGAGAAGAGAGCTGCACAGAAAGCTGCTAAAGCAGTGGATGATGACAGTAGTATTGACATGAATGCTAAGTCAAGACCTATGACTGCAAAGGAAAAGGCTGAGTACGAAGCACTTGTCAAGAATTCTGTTCAGGCAACACTGTTCTCTTAAAAAGGAGATAAACACAAAAAGAGTAGTCATACGACTGCTCTTTTTTTTGTGGGATGAGTTTATTACCGTTCATTTGTCAAAACTCATATTTATTGTATAAGAAATCGTGAACAGAGAAGTGTTTCTTTATCAAGTACAGACCATTTTGGACAAAATCGCCGTTTGGAATATTACTAATATAGGAACATTTTGTATTAATGAGGTATTTGAATGATTAGCGAAACATCACTGGTTGCTGAGCAGACAGCATTTCTAAATCTGCTGTGCAGGGGACCTGAATGCGGAAATATAATTAAATACAGCATAACAGGAAAAAAGGTTAAAAGGACAAGTGCATCCAGTAGAACGGAAGCCCTTGTGTCAACAGTTAACAACGGTAATACATATGTAACAGTTAATTCGTTTTCCGGAGTTAAGAGAAAAAACCGCAACCTTTTTGCAATTAATGGTATTTTTATTGACATTGACGGACATGACTTGAAGCCTGATGAAATAGAGCAGGCAAAAGTCAACACCGTGAGTGTTATCAATAATGCCGTTAAAGAAGGAAGACTTTGTAATTATACAGCAATGACAGACTCAGGACGTGGAATAGGCCTGTTATTTTTGTATGACAGAAGCATTTCTGCTCACGGAAATACTGAAAGACAGATTAAGTTTCATAAGAGTCTTTACAACAAAATGATTAAGCTTATTGAAAAGCTGTTAAATGAATATAATGGTGTAATGCTGTCAGTAGATAAGGGCGTAAAAGATGCTGCCCGTCTGTGTGGACTTCCGGGAACATACAATTACAATGCGCGTGCATACAGAAAGAATATAAAGATTAATCAGGATGCAAGATATTCCCTGAGCCAGATTGCCGATATCTGCGGATTTGAACCTACAAAAAAGCAGAAGAAGAAAGCAAATAAAGACATGAGAAATGTTGAAGGTCTTGGCCAGTCGCGTGCAGACAAACTCAGAAGACTTCAGGCATCAAGGAAAGACTGGCAGGGTTATCATCACCAGTTATGCTTTATTTACTATAACACTGTCAAATTATATATGGATGAAAGTGAAGCTGCGGCAGCTCTTGAGGAGTTCAACTGGAACTTTGCTGATTATGGAATTGACAGAGCTGAAATCAGAGGCATTATCAGAAGTTCAAAGGGAAATGGTGCAGCGTACTGTTTTACGAACGCATACATCATAAATTCACTGAACTTAAACGAGAGAGAAGCTGCAGAGTTTAAGTTTGAAACGGCGGAGAGCAGGGAATTAAAGAAAATTGAAACATTAAAGAAGAAACTTGCAAGGGACAAAATGGTTGTCCATGCAATCTTAAGCTGCGAGACATACAACGAGGTTGTATGTCTTACTGGCGTGGAATTAAGAACTGTAAAGAGAATTGCAAGCAAATATTTCTGTGGGCACACTAATGGTGTCATCAAAAAGCTTGAAGATGTGGACTGGGGAATGTTTGACATCAACCGTTATTACGTTTGCAAAAAAAGTGCCAAAAATTGCTATGTGGATGTAAATGAGTATATACATAACACTTCAGATAAGCAGATCGCTGTTAACAAGAGTACTGTTGAGAGAAGTGCTTCTGCTAACATAGATGATTTATGGAATGAGGCTGGTCAGAATAAGACATCATGCAATATTGTCCATACTGACGGAATTAACTTTGATATAGAAGAAAGTGACGAGCAGAACAATGACTGGGCATTTAATGATGACATGGATAATAACGATAATAACCGTGAAGAAACATCATATCATCATAGCAATATCAGGGAAGAGGTTATCAAAAATCACAACATCAAGATGTCAGTGTCAACATTCTTTGAAGAAAAAGATTATTCTGACAATAATATCTGTTACGTTGATGAAGTAAAACACTCTTATGGCTTAAGTTTTCTTTCATATTTGAACGTAACAATGGAAGGCAATATGAAGCGTGTAACAGAAATCACAAAGGACATGCTGTATCATATGACAGACAAATTGCTTCTGGAACAGGCACTGTCAGGACTTAATTATTTAGCTGACCAGTATTCATATGATCCAGAACTTAGAGCTGCAGTATATGACATTGAGCACATGATGCGTGCAGCAGAGAATGGACATTTTTCTTTCAATCTTCACGGGTTAAGGTCATCAATTCCTGAAGTACATGATACATATCCGGTAATGTATGAGCCAGTTGACAGCATTGATACAATGTTTGACAAACTCAAAAAAGACTTTGACGATTGCAATGTAAAGACGATAACCGACAATGCAGAAAATGTACGCAAGTGGTTTAAAGTAATTATTGCAAGCAGGGGCTGGAAAGAATGTATTATTAATGGAGTAACCATTTTCAGGGATGACCTTGTAAAAGCAATGAAGCGTCTTAATATCAATGATATGTGCAGTATCATAAACAAAGCAGGTGCACTCAAAGGTTACAAGTGGCATAAGAAACTGTATGTACAGGATACATTCATTGAGTACAGGGAATTATTCTACAGACAGTGTGCAGCAAAGGGATATATGTAAGGAAACATAAACCGGATAATGAATGTAGGGAAACAGCAAACGAACTGTTTTTCTTTTCTTCTGTCTATAAACGCCATATTTATTGTGTCATACAAAATAACAATACAAGGAGGAAAACATTATGACACTAAAAACATTGTTATCCAATTTGGAAACTATACAGGTTGAAATGGATGCAGGATTAAGACCACAGCTAAAATTATCCAAGGAATTTGGAGAACTTACATCTTATTACAGGGATGTTCCTTATGCAGAAATGGGGCTGTTTCCCAATCCGGCCATAAGGATGCACGAACGTGACAAAAGAGAGTGTACCATTAGAGAATTTATTGATAAGATAAAACAGCTCCTTAAGGAACGCAATTACTTGTCAGATGCTAATGTTCTTATCAACAACAGGAGTATTCTGACGCTTAAAGACTGTAGTGGAGTAATAACGCCTGTCACTGCAAGTTTTGCTAAGCTTGAGTCTTTTATAAAAAATCTTATAAAAGAAGATGTAAACTGGATGAAGGTTCTTTATGAAAATGGCGTTTCTGTTACAGAGTTTTCAGTGATGAGTTTGAACTATTACAATGATTATCAGTTATATCTGAAAACTGTGAATATGGGAAAGCAGTTTGCTGCACATTTAGCTGTAATTGCTGACGATGAAAACAGGAAAGACACATTTGTAAAGGCTGTCAATGAAGTTATGCCAAAGCTTGAAGAGGATGACTTCTGTGAATGGATTAAGTACGATTACCGTACTATCTGTCCAAAATATCATGACGCAGATAATCCTTACTGGCGGATTCCTGAAAACATGGACAAGCTCAAATATTGTCCTTACTGCGGAAAAGAGATAAAGATAGTAGAGTAACAGAAAGAAAGACTGGCATAAGCTGGTCTTTTTTTTTGCGCTTAAAATCCATCTCTATTGCGTAGTCAATTAATCATGAAACAAAATAAAGGAGGATAAGCTTATGATTAAAATAGGAATTGATTTTGATGATGTGCTGGCAGGTTTTGTTAACATTGCCTGTGAGCTCTGCAACAAGGAACGTGGTACTGCATATACAAAAGAAGACATCACTGCATGGGGATATGACACATGTCCTGCAGCAAAGGATGTATCATCATATTATAATGATGACAGAGCATATGAGATGCAGCAGGTACAGGCTAACACAAAGATGTTCATGCGTATGCTCAGACAGAAAGCCGATGTGTATATCATGACAGCAGTACCGCCTGAAAGAATGTCATACAGGGCCAAGCAGATTAAGGAAGCATTTCCTGATTTTCCTGATGATCATATCCTGATGGGTGCAGCAAAAAACCTTGTAAAATTTGACATCATGCTTGATGACGGGCCTCACAATATTCTTAAAAGTTGCGCAGAATTCCCGGTCGTATTCAGACAGCCATGGAACAGGGATTTGTCAGGCATACTTTCTGTTAACAACTATGAGGAATTCCTTGTACTTGTTGACCAGATAAAAAATTCGTATGTTGATACATTCACCAAGTTTGAACAGCCGTCAATAATTGCACTTGTCGGACCAAGTGGCAGTAATAAAAAACTGCTTGCAAAAATGCTTGCGGCAAAAACGAACAGTGCCATTGTCAAATCAGGCGATACTGATGGAAACGATGAACAGATTGTTTCCACATATTATGCCGGCAGAAAATACAGCCTGTCAAAAGCTGAGATTGATGAAAATCTTGGAAATGATAGGAATGTAATTGTTGCTGTTGATATGTGCGGGGCAATGGCTTTGAAACGAAGTTATCCTGTCACACTGGTGTTCTGCAAAGCTCACAGGGAAAACATGATTCTTGATATTCTGTCAAGAGAAAGCATGTCCATTGTCGAAAAGAAAAACAGACTGCTTTCAATGGAGCAGGAACTCAAGAATGAAAAGCTCTGTGACCTGACAGTGAGAACAGACTGTCTGGATGAGGAGAACATCGGAAAGATACTTGAACGAATATTCAGGTAAACAGAAAAAGGGAAGCGGCAGTAGTGCTGCTTTCTTTTTTTATACAAAACTCATATTTGTTACAGATTATTATATTGAATTGTATTGTTTAAGGAGGATAAACAATGAGCGAATTTGTATACAGGGGACCAGATGGTCAGCCGATTAATAAAGAGAATTATGAAAAATGGATAGAAACATATGATTTTCCACAGATTCCAGATGAAGCAAAAGAAGCGGGTGCATATTTAAAAGATAAAAATGGCAATATTACAAAAATTGACATCACAAAAGAAGATTTTTATGACAGTACAGCCATGAAAAAAATTGTAGAAGAATTGTCGGTGGACTCTGAACAGATAGAGATTATCTTTACAGATACAAGCGAAAAAATAGAAGCATATGAGCATGCTGACGACAATTTTTATTATGATAATGAAATTTCATGCAAGTGTACACTTAATTTACCTAATGTTAAAGATATTGGAGCAGGTGCGCTTGAAAATCAGGTCCATATTAGTGAAATTTATATTAATGATACTGATGATATAAAAATTGGTGAAGGCGCATTTAGCCGTTGCGCTGCCCTTAAACATGTACATTTACCAGAACAGCTCAAAGAAATTCCAGATAAACTTTTTGCTTATGACTATCGTCTGGATAAATTAAAGATACCACAGGAGACAGAAAGAATTGGAAATGAAACATTTGAATATTGTGAGATGCTTAGCTTTGCACACATTCCAAGAAATGTAAAGGAAATAGGCGACCGTACATTTTTAGGATGCTCGAATATTTGCGACATAAGTTTTTTATATAATAACAGTCTTGAAACAATTGGAAATCAGACATTTGAGGAATGTGGTGTTGATAATAATATGAATCCTCTTATACTGCCTGACAGTGTAACAAATATAGGATATAAAACCTTTTCCGGAATGACAGCAGATATTTCTGTTTCAAAAGAAACTCTTAAAAATATTTCAATTGAAAAAACATTTGAAGGCTATCTTAATGGAATAACTAGCATTGACAGTAAAGAACTGATTAATGAAATTGAGGATGTTGCAAATGATGAGCATTCTGAACTGGAAGGAACTGGAATTATACCAGCTGATCGTGTGTCTATAGACAGTTACCCAAGTGGTTTTATGGTCCATGAAAACGTGAAAATAGATAATTTTGACCAGTTTAAAAGTTTTATGATAAAAACTCCTGCAAAAGAACTTGAAAACTACAGAAATGAGGTTGTAGAAGCTGTACATAAAGTAATTTGTTCTCCGAGAATGGACTATGATGGTTCAGTAAGGCAAATGCTGGAAAACACATCAATAAAAGGCATTGCAAATATAGTTAACAAATGCTCAGATGAAAAAGAATTATTTTCTACCTGCTTGTTATTAAAAATATCGGGGGTTGATGCAATATCTAAAGAACTAACAAAAGAAAATGAATATAAATTAAAAGGAATAAAGCTTCTGGATAAATTACCTGAAATGGAAAATGATAAGGTACAGGAAACAATGGATAGTATTCAGAATGCTCAGAAATCATTAAACGTTCACTCTTTTGATGGAATCGCTGATTTAAGAGGCATGGACATTCCGGATAAGATACCAGAAGTGAAAGAAGAAATGACTCAGAATGTGCTGGGGCCGGATGCGTTTGGCAACACCAATAATTTAGGCAATATAAAGCTGCTTGAAAAACTTGCTTTGGAAGAAATAGATCTTAGCAACGAAAGAAAAGTAGATGATAATGCGTTTGCAGGATATAAAAATCTAAAAGAAATAAAACTGTCAGATGACTTGGAATCAATAGGCTGTAATGCTTTTAGGGATTGCAAGTCAATTACAAACCTTTTTATTCCAAACAGTGTTGAAAATATTGGCAATGGCGCATTTGCCGGATGTGAGAACTTATCTGAAATAGATGCGTCTGAAAAACTGCTCGCAAACATTGATATTGACTCTGTATTTGAAGGAACTGGCCTTGATATGGACAAAATGCATGAGATTGCTGATAATTACAGAGAAGAGCATCAGCAGGAATTTGATGATATTGAAAATGATGCAGCTGAAGACGAGGATCATGATGACCTGTAACAAATAAATAAAAAAAGAAGAGACCTTAATTGGTCTCTTCTTTAGTTTATACCATTGCAAACAACTGACTTCTTACTTTATTTGTAACGTAAGAAATTGTTGACTTAGAACAGCCAATCTCGCCAGCAAGGGTTCGACAGTCTTTGTTATCAACAAAAGTGCCGATTACAATAGCTCTGTCCCTGTCAGATAAAGATTGAATTACTGTCATAGCAGCATTAGAAGATGCCAGAGACATTTCATGCTTCTCATGAAGCACTGCCGGATCTGCTTTTGATGATGTGTCTGTTAATAGATAGTAGTCATCAAACTCTGCAAATGCAGTACGCAGACTCTTAACAGACCTTTCTGAAACACCACCAAGAGCATCTGCAACTACTTCGTCCGGATCATCCAAATCAACAGTATATCCTGAGTTTTTTCTCATACGGACATACTTTATCATCTGGGTTTTGTCTAAATTCGGATAAAATGTCTTAGCATACTCCAGAATAATGAGTCTGTACTGATTCCGCAGGTAGAAGTTCATCCAGTGGCTGTAATAATCTGCCACAGTTGAATGATCTGAGAAATCAGAACTAAACTTCTCAAATGAGAAGCTGGTACGCAGACAATCAAAAGCCGCTGTCCAAAGTCGGTATTCAATGTCTTGCTTTGGAATAGATTCATAAACTACTTCCAGAGCTTTGTAACCAAAAAAGCCGTGCATGGTGTTCATAATAAACTTCACAGCATTTCTTGTGCGATGCCATCCAAGAACAGCATCTGCATGAGCAAGAAAGCGATTATAATTGCTATCACGCTCCTCGATACAGAGAATAAGATGTTCTACACCAGACATCTTTGAAAAATCTTCGCTGCCTTTAATTTCATCGACAGCCTGCTTTGAAAAATCATTATTATTCATACATTTCCTCCTTTATATGCTTTTGTTTTTAATATATGAATTCGTAACAAATATGGATTTTTGATAAAAATATGCGAGCAGATTTAGGACAAAATCAGAAAAGTAAATATTATATATGTAAGAAATATACGAAAGAGAGATATGATTTATGAAAATATTTGAGATTATACCTGACCAGAACTACACGATGGTCAGCACAATAGCAGAACTTGCAGACAAGGGCGTTGATGTTCACAAAATGATAAATGGCGGGAGTCCTGAAGACAGTGCGAGACTACAGGACATATTACTTCAGTCAAGCACGAAGATAGAGAAACTTATGCATGGCGATAAACTGCCAACATTCTGTTTGAGCACAACACCTGATAATAAAGTATTTGCTGCATTGGGCTTTAGGAAAGGGCTTACAAAGGAAGGGCTCTGCAAGGAGAGAGAGAAACTTGAAAAAATTGAGGACAAGACTAAGAACAATCTGGACTATCTGCTTGTTGACATTCATTTAATGTTCATAAAAAGTCTGTTCAATACAAATTACTTTGACAATCCTGAAACAAAAGACATGTTTGATGATGTGGATGATGACCTTTTTGAGGATGCTGATGAGCCAAAGAAAACAGATATTTATCAGACAAAAGATCCGAAGCTCAATAAGATAATGTTCCTTATTAATAATATGAAGGAATTTGGCCTTATTGGAAAGAAAGCCGAGCTCTATAAAACAGGTCAGATATTTTATGTAGATGTAGCAAAAATGTCTGAAGAAGATAAGGAAAAGACAAAAATGCTTCTTGGTGAGGCTGATTTTTCAAAATCAATGGCCAAGCCGGGATATATTCATGAACACTGCCAGAGATGGGCTGCTTTGTGATTCAGCAAAATCCATATATATTGCGTAATCTTATTAACAAACATACAAGGAGGTACGCAATATGGCAGTAAGAGTTGATGAAAATGGCAACTATGAGATTGTCATTCCTGAGAATTTTTCAGGAACTGTCGCTGATTTATGTCAGCTGATAGCTGCGGCAAAAGAGAATTAACGTTCTCGACCCGAAATGCTTAGCATAAGGGACAATTTTATAACATGCCGCAGGTATTTAATATATAGCTGTGGGAAACCAATTAATTTTATTTTTAGGGCACAAAGGCCCAAACAGGAGGAAAATATTATGGCAAACACAAACATGACACAGGCACAGACACTCGTTGATGGAATGCAGGTTCTTGATCTCGTTACAGGAATCAAGTATGAGATTTCGGTAACAGATATGGTTAATCTCACTGAGATGGTACCAGAGGGAGAGGATAGAGAGCCAAGAACAATGCAGCTTCCAGTAGAGGCAGCTATGAAGGTTCTCAAGGTTCTTTATGATCCTCGCGAGGATGAGACACCTGAAGGATATACCGTAGCTGACGGTGTATTACTTAAGGATGGCGAGCCAGCAACAGCTCAGGGACAGCTTGAGTTCATTGATATCCTTGCTGTTATGGCAGGTGAGGTTATTCTTACAGCCAAGACAAAGGACAAGGCTAACGGAAAGGTAGAGGTTTTTGCATATCGTCCTCTTGAGGACAAGTTTGCAAAGCTTACTTATCCGGTAAGTGCTGTTAGAGTGATTGAGGAGTTAAGCGATGACAATCGTTTAATTGCTGAGATTACTCAGACCGAAGAGAAAGTAGCCCTTGATGATGAGGGCGAGGATATCCTCAAGAACGGCGAAAAGATCATTCTTATTGACGCTTCTGTGGAGCTTATGATCCACACAAGAGGTGTTAAGGCAGAGTTCGTTGACATTGATGGACCTGTTGACAGGGTAATGCCTGTCGAGAATGCCGACAATATCTTTGCTGTTGAGTCTGACAGCATCCTTACTTATGATGAGTATGGATGTGGCACACGTCAGCTCGTAGAGCGTGACCGAACAAAGGTTACACTCTACGATATTGACAGTGATGCTGACGAAGACTGGTGTGATCCAGTTCGTGAGCACATGACAGTATCTATGCCGGGCCAGCTCACAGCAGCAACTCGTTCAGCTGCAACCGGTGACTATGTTCTTCGTACAGAGAATACTCTGTATGTACAGAATAGAGGCCACAACAGTAGAGTTGTAACAGCAGCTGTTCTTAAGACCGTACCTGATGCTAAGTATCTTATTGATGCTGATATCAGAAATGGCTCTGAGACATATGTTTTAGCCGACGAAAACTACAATGTAGTAACTGTCAAGAAGACTAAGACATACGATCGTGGTGACATCATCACAGTCGAGTAGTCGGCGGTAAACCACAAGAGGAGACTTCATTATGAGGTCTCTTCTTTTTTTTATTGTTAATTATCAAAAGCCATATATATTTGAAATGAAAAATGGAGGTGGAATCATGGAAACAGAAATTTGTAATGCCAGATAATTATAGGGGCTGATTTTCCAGTCCTTATTTTTATGCGCAAAATCCAGCTTTATAGCAGTTTATATTAATAAAAAAAAAGGAGGAAGATATTATGAACCAAGCAGAAGTTATGAAAGAAATGGTGATTAAACACATGGAGTATCTTATTAACAAAGGAGCTGCTCACAAATTCAGTGACCTGATGAAGCTGGATATGATTGACCTTAGAGATGCGCTCCATTATGAGCATTCTATTTCACCAACACTTATGTCAAAAGATGTCAGACTTCCAGAAGAACTGGACTGGGCATGGATGCCGAAAGACTTGCCTGAGAAGCTGCATGGCTACGGACTTATTCCATGTATACAGAAAGGCAGTTTCAGGATTAACAGGCACAGATTTCTTTACTTTGACGTCAAGGAAGTGAATGTACCGGAAGACTTCTTCGTTGTATTCGTTAGGGATTACTCAAGAATGAATGGCAGCTGGCAGACTGGAGTGGAAGTTGAATTCAGAGTTAACGGCATAAGTGGCACAAATATTAATATTTTTACCGGAAACATTGAAATTATTTCCAAAAGAGGAAACCGTGAGATTTACAGAGACATTCCGGACAATTTCATCAATGACAGCATGCCAAAGAAAATATGGCAGCTTGTGATAAGCAATGCTGATTATGCCCGCAGTGAAAGAGAAAAGCATGCCGGAAATGAATTTGCTGACAT
>OHAB01000055.1_pt1 | contig 118696 bp, 127 predicted proteins | sample 1577031 | NCBI WGS metagenome assembly OHAB01 (sample SAMEA3541477, study PRJEB24748) | human gut metagenome | biome: human gut; feature: human-associated habitat; material: faeces | place: China | collected 2012 | reverse complement strand
CGCTCCACTTTTAAGGCGACATAGCCAAGCGGTAAGGCAGAGGTCTGCAAAACCTTTATCCCCAGTTCGATTCTGGGTGTCGCCTCCAACTTTTCTGCCGCGGTGGCGGAACTGGCAGACGCAAGGGACTTAAAATCCCTCGGGTAGTGATACCCGTACCGGTTCGATTCCGGTCCGCGGCACCATTAATGCCGATACGCTATCGTCAGTAAGTTATAAAGTGACGATATCACGATTGATAGTGACCTTTTTACACGGGTTTCTATCAATATTTTTTTTACCTTTTTGCTGTTGGCAAAGAGGTTTTTATTCGTTTTGGAGCTTATTAAGTTCACTAAGTAAATTAAATTAACAAAGAAAAGAGGTATGAAGATGACTAATGGTTTTGCGGCACTGCATGTCTGTGCCCATACGGTTGAGCAGCTCAGTAAGATGGGTATTAAAAAGCCGATGCCTGTACAGGAACAGGCTATTCCCGCCCTGTTTGCAGGCAGGGACGTTATTGCCAGAGCACAGACAGGAACAGGCAAGACACTGGCCTTTCTGATACCTCTGGCAGAAAAAATAGATGTGAAGAAGCCTTATGCTCAGGCTCTGGTTATTACACCTACCCGTGAGCTGGCACAGCAGATTGCCAACGAATTTAAAAAGATTGCCGGTGAAAGTCAGATTAAAGTGCTGGCTGTTACAGGCGGACGTGATTTTGAACTGCAGAAAAGCAAGCTGGAGGGTAAAAGTCATGTACTCATTGGTACACCTGGGCGTCTTTTAGACCATATCAGAAAAGGAAATACTTCTTTAGGCGGCGTAAAATATCTGGTGTTGGATGAAGTGGACGAGATGCTCAAACAAGGCTTTATTGACGAGGCAGCAGAGCTTATTTCCATGACGGCACCGGAACATCAGACAATGCTGTGTTCGGCAACACTGTCCGAGGAAGTACGCAAGCTGGGCAAAAAGCTGACTAAAAACTGCGCATTGATTGATATTAACCCGGAAGAAGCTGTAGTCGAAAAAATTCAGCAAATCTGCATTAAGACTACTGAAGAATATAAGAACAGAGCAACTGCCGCTCTTATTGATCGTTACAATCCCTATCTGATGATTGTTTTCTGTATGAGCAAGGAGCGCACGAAAGAAGTGGGCGAATGGCTGGGTATGCAGGGCTATAATGTAGATGTGCTGCATGGAGAGATGTCTGCTGTTAAACGTAAAACGGTAATGAAGGCATTCCGTGATGCAAGAATACAAATACTGGTTGCCAGCGATTTGGCAGCAAGAGGCCTTGATGTAGAAGGCGTAACCCATGTTCTTAACTATGATATTCCTCATGATGTAGACTGGTATGTACACCGCATCGGCAGAACAGGACGTGCCGGTAACGATGGTATAGCTGTTACTTTCTACACGGCAGAAGAAGTAAAATGGCTGCGTAATATTGAAACTAAGCTGAATATTGTTATGGAAAGACAGAACTTGGAAGGCAAAACAGTTGCCAGAAGAGTAACTGTTGCCACTAATAATAAAAAGAAAAAAGCCAGCGGGCCTAAACGCGGACGCAATGCAGTTGCGGATAAGCGCAAGGCGCCTAAGACCGGCAGCAACAGAAGACAAAATAAAAAGAAATAATTTTGGCACCGATAAATCTTTGTGATTTATCGGTGTCTTTTTCGCTTTATTAGGCTTGTTTGTTTGCAGTTTATTTTATTAGGAGTTATAATTATTCTGATATACAATTTTTATTTTTAGATGATTAAGGAGACGAGAAAATGTCAGAAGTCAGAGTAAGATTTGCACCCAGCCCTACTGGGTATTTACATATTGGTGGCGCACGTACTGCGCTGTTTAACTGGCTGTTTGCCCGCAAGATGGGTGGTAAGTTGATTTTACGTATTGAAGATACCGATACTGAACGTTTGAAAGAGGATTCTGTAAGCCAGATTCTGACCAGTCTGAAATGGCTGGGATTAAACTGGGATGAAGGTCCGGAAGCAGGCGGCGAATGTGGTCCTTATTATCAGTCTGAAAGACGTGAACTGTATAGCAAATACGCTCAGCAGCTGTTGGACGAGGGCAAGGCTTATTATTGCTTCTGCACTCCGGCAGATTTGGAAGCTGAACGTGAAAAACAGCGTGCAGCAAAACAACCGTTCCGTTATGCACGTACTTGCCGCGATCTTGATCCGGAGGTAGCTAAGGCAAGAGCTGCTGCAGGCGAACCTTATTCTGTGCGTATCAAGATTCCTACGGAAGGCAGCATTACTGTGCACGACTTAATTCATGGCGACGTTACTTTTAATATGGATCAGTTTGACGATTTTGTTATTGTTAAGAGCAACGGTATGCCTACCTATAACTTTGCAGTAGTAGTAGATGACCATCTGATGGGTATGACTCATGTACTGCGCGCTGAAGAGCATCTTTCCAATACTCCTAAACAGCTGCTTATTTATGAAGCACTGGGCTTTGAACCGCCTAAATTTGGTCATATGCCGATGATTTTGGCTCCTGACCGCTCCAAGCTCAGTAAACGCCATGGCGCAACTTCTGTTGAAGAGTTCCGTGCGCAAGGTTATCTGCCGGAAGCTATCATCAATTATTTGACCTTGCTTGGCTGGGGGCCCGGCGATGAAAGAGAAATCTTCACTTTGGAAGAAACCGTAAAATTATTTGAACTTGAGCAGATGTCCAAAAAAGCTGCGGTATACGATACTAAAAAACTGACCTGGATGAACGGTCAATATCTGTCTGAGCTGCCGTTAGAAAAAATTCTGCCGGAAGCTGAAACATTCTTTATTAAAGACGGACTGGTAACTAAAGAATGGCTGGCAGAAAACAAAGAGTATTTTGCTAAACTTGTAGATACTGTACGTGTACGCGTAAAAACACTGCAGGAAGTTGCAGATGCATCTGCTTATTTCTTTAAGGATGTAGAAGCCTATGATGAAAAAGGCGTAGCTAAGCATTTTAAACCGGAAGCTGCAGAACTGCTGGAAAAATGTATTGCGGCGCTGGAAGCAGATGAAGTATTTGACCTTACCAGTACCGAAGCTATTTATAACAAGATTGCTGCTGATAACGGTCTTGCTTTAGGCAAGGTTATTCATCCTACCCGTCTGGCACTTACCGGACGCACTGTAAGTCCTGGTATGTTTGACGTAATGGTGCTCCTGGGTAAGGAGAAAACCCTGGCAAGAATGCGTAAAGCAGTAGAATATATCAAATCTCTGTAAAACAGTTACTAAGGAGGCCGGTTATGAAAATTATTTTGACAGCTTTGCTTTGTATGATGATGTGTGTTCCTGTTTTTGCTGATCAGCAGACTACTGTTTTATCTGCACCGGCATCTTTCAGTAAGACAGATGGCATGCTGCCTTATATTGACGGCAGCAATGACGTAACATTGGAAAAACAGGCTAATAATATTTTGCAGGAAAAAGCTAAAAAGCTGCTGCAGGATGTAGGTGGACAGGGACGTATTTCTTATGAAGTAAAGCTTAATCGTCCCAGTCTGGTAGGCGTACTGCTGAAAGCTGAAAATAATGGCCGTGTTGCTTATCAGGGTGTTAATATTGATTTGACCAGCGGCAGAGAGTTTACTGCCGGTGATTTTTATACTGAGTCTGATGAGTTCAAGGCACTGGTAAAGGGCGGCAGCGACTTGCTGTTTGCTGAAAAAGGCATTTATCTGCGTGCAGGCGGACAGGGTAATTATGATACCTTTATTGGCTACGGTAAGCTGATGCCTTATATGCGTATCGGCGATGCAGGAAGATTGCTGCAGATTGCCCGTCTGACTCAGAATGCTGCTGATAAAGTGCTGACAGTTTCTTCAGGCAGTCTGATGGCCTTAAAGCTTGATTCTAATCCCTCCAGCGGTTACCGCTGGGAAGTAAAGCTTGATAAAGCTGCAGAAGGAAGAATCCAAAAAGTAGGCAGTTCGTTTATCATGCCTCACAGCAATGATGACCGTGTTGGCACTCCGGGAACAGAAATTTTGGTGCTTACAGCGCAGGAGCCGGGAGAATGTCTGGTAACATTGGAATATAAACGTCCCTGGGAGAAGCAGGCTGTGAACAGCTTCTCTTTCAAGGTTGTAATCAAGGAGTAAGTATGGAAAAGACTGCCGTTTCGGTAAAAATTTATAATGAAAATTACGTGCTGCGGACAGAAGCGCCGCAGGGTGATGTGCTGGCGGTAGCAGAGCTGGTTGACCAGAAGATGCAGCGGCTGGCAGAACAAAAGCAGATAACTGATACAGGCAGACTGGCTGTATGGACAGCGCTTGACCTTGCAGGTGAGCTGTATAAGCTGAAGCAGGATTATGAAAAGCTGCTGGCTGCAGCCAAAGAACGCTGATAGAGGATGTATGTATGGAACAAACTAAGAAAATAGAGCTGCTGGCTCCGGCAGGCAGCTGGGAAGCACTGGAAGCTGCTGTTAACGCCGGTGCTGATGCTGTCTATATGGGCGGCAAGGCTTTTGGTGCACGTCAGTATGCCAGCAATTTTGACAGGGAAGAAATGACCCGCGCCGTTTACTTTGCTCATATGCATCGGGTACGTCTGTATATTACTGTTAATACGCTGGTTGATGACAGCGAACTGAAAGAGCTGGCAGACTATTTACTGTTTTTAAATAATGTAGGTGTGGACGGTATTATCGTACAGGATTTGGGTGTTATTCGTCTGGCAAGAAAAATTGTGCCGGAATTGCCCCTGCATGCAAGTACGCAGATGACAGTTACCAACAGCGGCGGTGTAGAATTTGCTGTGCAGGCAGGACTAGAACGCACTGTGTTGGCTCGTGAGCTTAGCCTGGAAGAAATTAAAGCTGCCTGTGATATGGGTACAGAGATAGAAACCTTTATTCATGGTGCACTGTGTGTCTGCTATTCCGGTCAATGTCTGATGAGCAGCCTTATTGGCGGACGCAGCGGCAATAGAGGACGCTGTGCGCAGCCCTGCCGTTTGCCATATAAGCTGGTGAATAAGGATGGCGAAGATATGCTGGCGGGCAAAGATGCAGGTCAGTATCTTTTAAGTCCCAAAGACATGAATACTTTGCGTATTTTGCCGCAGCTGATTGAAACAGGTGTAATTTCCTATAAAATTGAAGGACGTATGAAGCGACCTGAATATGTAGCTGTCGTGGTAGATGCTTACCGCCGCGCGATTGATACTTATTTAGCAGGCAACTATCAGGTGCCACAGCAGGATTTCGCAAATATCGAACAGATTTTTAACCGTGATTTTACTACTGCGTATCTTACTGAACGTCCAGGCAAAAAGATGATGAGCGACAGACGCCCCAATAACCGCGGTGTTTTAATAGGTCGTGTTGCAAAACTGGATAAAGCTAGGAACAAAGCTGTTGTTAAGCTGGAAAAAGAACTACATCTTGGTGACGGTCTGGAATTTTGGGTATCTGTTGGCGGCCGTGTTGGCACAACCGTAACTGAAATGCGTAAAAATGGTCAGGAAGCTTCTGTGGGATATCCTGGTGAGCAGGTTATGATAGATGTACCTAATGGTGTACGTCTTAACGACAGGGTTTTCAGAACCTTAGACAGTGCGCTGATGAGCTATGCACAGCAGTTTTTTGGTCCTGATGCTAAGCGCAGGATTCCTGTTGATGCTGTAGTAACAGCTAAATTAGGCGAGCCTATGAAGGTTATTCTGACAGACGAAGAAGGCAACGTTGGTTATGGTGAAACGGAATTTATTGTTGAGCCTGCCATGAAGCGTGCCCTGACTGATGATATGGTACGCAAGCAGATTGACAGACTGGGCACTACCGAATACTGCTTGAACAGCCTTAGCTTTGAGCATGATGAAAATGTCATGGTGCCTATGAGTGAGATGAACGAGGCAAGACGCAAGGCTGCAGAAATGCTGGATGCAGCGCGTTTGGAAGCTTTTGCTCCTACGCGTACACAGCGTCATCAGGTCAGTGAAAAGCTAGTGCCGGAAGCGAAAGGCAGCCGCAGCAAGCATAGCTTGCTGATTGTTCATTGTGATACTGTGGCTAAAGCAGAAGCAGCACTGAATGCTGGTGCTGACAGGATATTATTTGGCGGCGACAGCTTCAGCAGCAAGTTTATCAGCGAAGATGATTATCGGCAGGTTGCCCAGTTAGCACGTAAAGCCGGTAAGGAGTTTGCTTTTGCTACTCCACGTATCGTGAAAGAAAACCAGCTGCAGTATTTTAACAAGCTGTTTGCTTTATGGAATGAATTATGTCCGGACTATGTATATATCAATAATAACGGACTGTGGCTGCTGGCACGTAAGTATGAAAATCTTCATCTTTGGGCAGATAATAGCCTGAATATTTATAATGTACAAAGCCTTGAATTCTGGCGTGAGCAGGGAGCAAAAGGCGGTGTATTATCTGCGGAGCTGACTATGGGACAGGTTGAGCATCTGGCAGCAGTGGCGCCGGTGCCGGTAGAATGTCTGGTGCAGGGCAGAATAGAGATGATGGTTTCTGAATACTGTGTAGGAGGAAGCTTCCTGGGCAGCCTTGATAAAGGAGCCTGCAGTTTTAACTGCCGTGAACAGCTTTTCTTGAGCGACAGAAAAGACGCCAAATTCCCTGTTGCTACTGACCAGTACTGCCGCATGCATATCCTTAATGCCCATGATCTTTCTATGCTGACTAATGTTAAACACATGGAAAATATTGGTGTAAACAGCCTGCGTATTGATACCCGTAGCTATGATACGGAAGAAACAGCTAAGCTGGTATTTATGTATAAGAGCGTGCTGCGCGGTGAGCTGGAAGTAAAGGAAAATATGCCGCAGACTACTCGCGGACACTATTTCCGGGGAGTTTTGTAAAAAGAAGGAGTATAAATGGCGCGTTTTGCTATTAAAACCTTAGAATTTGATAAAGTTAAGAATAAGCTGGCGGAAAAGGCTGCTACTACGTTAGGCAGGCAGTCGGCGCTGGCTTTGCAGATAGAAAGCGATTTTGACGCTGTTAAACAACTGCAGGAGGAAACTGCTGAGGCTTTGTTTATTTTAGACAGCGGCAAAAGGTTTCCTTTTGGCGGTGCATACAATATCGTAGCTGATGTTAAGCGTGCTGAAATAGGCGGTGTGCTTGATCCCGAAGCGCTGCTGCATATTATGACGACTGCAGCGGTTATCAGACAGATGAAATACTTTTTAAATGACGAATCTGAGCTGGCGCCGGTGCTGAAAGAATACGCTGATGGTCTGCAGGTTTTTACCAGACTGGAAAAGCAGATTGAAGCTTCTGTTGATGAACATGGAGAAATTAAGGACAACGCTTCTCCTAAACTCAACGGTCTGCGCAGTGCTATTCAGATAGCCAAGAATCGTGTTAAGGAAAAGCTTGATTCCATCCTGCATGATCCGAATAATCAGAAGTATTTTCAGGATAATTTGGTTACCATGCGCGGAGACCGCTATGTAATTCCAATTAAACAGGAATACAAGATGAATTTTCCCGGTATTGTTCACGACCAGTCGGGAACAGGTGCTACGTTGTTTATCGAGCCGCTGGCAGTGGTAAACCTTAACAACGATATTAAGCGTTATGCAGCTGAGGAAAAAGAAGAAATCGAAAGAATCTTACGTCAGTTGTCCAATAATGTGGGCAGCGAGGCAGCGGCTTTGCTTGCTTCACTGGATGTTCTGACAGAACTGGATGTAATCTGCTGCAAGGCATATCTGGCACAGGAACTGCATGCAGTACGCCCGATGATGCTTTCCGGCGGGCGTGTAGAAATTGCCAAAGGCAGACATCCGCTGCTACAGCAGGATAAGGTTGTACCTCTTGATATTCAGTTAGGTGAAAAGTTTAATATCCTGCTTATTACCGGTCCTAATACTGGCGGTAAGACGGTAGCTTTAAAAGCGGTAGGCGTTTTTGCTCTTATGGCTCAGTCAGGTATGTTTATTCCTGCTGTAAGTGCAAAGCTGCCGGTTTTCAGAGCTGTTTATGCTGATATCGGCGATGAACAGAGTATAGAGCAAAGCTTGAGTACTTTTTCCGGTCATATGAAGAATATTATTGGTATTCTTAATGAAATAAGACCGGGAGATTTAGTGCTGATAGATGAAATCTGCGCCGGTACTGACCCTAACGAAGGTGCGGCGCTGGCTATGTCCATTATTGAACACATGTACAGACAGCAGGCGCTGGCAATTGTTACCACTCACTACAGCGAGCTGAAAACCTTTGCGTATGAACGCGAGGGAATGGAAAATGCCAGTGTAGAATTTGATGCAGAATCTCTCAAGCCTACGTATCGTCTGCTGATGGGTGTACCGGGCAGCAGTAATGCTTTTAACATCAGCCGAAGACTTGGCCTTAGTGAAAGTATTGTAGAGCAGGCAGGTATGCTGCTTAATCAGGAACATGCGCACATGGAGAATGTGCTGCAGGAACTGGAAGGCGAGCGCCGCCGTTACGAAAGTGGCAGCAGAGAGATTGAACAGCTGCGTCTGGAAAGCGAGCATCTGCGCAATGAGCTGGCTCATGCCAAACAGGAATTTGAGCGTCGTCGCAATGAGATGCTGCGTAAAGCGCGTGAACAGGCAGATGATATTTATCGCCGCAGCCGCAGAGAGTCAGAAGCAGTACTGAAAGAGCTGCGTGCTCTGAAAGCAGATTTTGATACCAAGCGTCTGGAACAGGCTGCCGAAGAAGCGCGCAAAAAGCTGAATAAACAGCTCAGTGAGGATGCGCCTTTGCCGGAAGGAGCGCCGCTTACAGCTAAGACAGCTAAAAAAGGACTTAATGTCTTTGTGGTGTCATTAGGTAAAAATGGTACTGTTACCGATGTTAAAGGTGATGAAGTAACTGTACAGGTAGGAATTCTGAAAATGAATGTGCCTGTATCCAAGTGTTTGCTGACCAAAGCGCAGCCCGTAAGCAGCGAGCCGGAAAGCATGAAGAAGCGCAAAAAAGCAGGCTATGCTCATCAGATGTTTGTTGCAAAAAGCAGCAGTGCCCGTCAGGAAGTTGACTTGCGCGGTATGACGCTTAATGAAGCGATTCCTGTTGTCGATAAGGCTATTGACGATGCGCTGCTGGCAGGAATAAATCAGCTGCGCTTAATTCATGGCAAGGGTACAGGTGCACTGCGTGCAGGCCTTACTGCTTATTTGCAGACCAATCGTTTTGTGAAGAAAATGGAAATGGCTTCGCTGGAAACAGGCGGTAGCGGAGCTACTGTTATAGATTTATAAATAGGTTGACCGTTTTATTTTTTGATGTGATAATAAATATAATGTTATTATTTTATTGCTGATTTTCAGTGTTGAAAGGGGTTTTATAAATGCTTACAAGTATTGCTGCTAAACATGCTAAAGGAAAAGCTGCTCAGGATAAAATTTTTGCAGCTAACGCAGCAGCTGTTGCCGCTGCTGGCAAATATGGCAAAGAAAATGTAACTAACGCTACTATCGGTGCTATTTTAGACGAAGATGAAAAACTGGTTTGCCTGCCGACTGTGGAAAAAGTATTCCGCAGCCTGGAAACTAACGAACTGATTGCTTATGCACCTATCTCCGGTCTGCCGGAATATCTGGAATGTGTGCTGACTGCTGCTTTCGGCAGCTCCCGTCCGGAAGGCTATCTGGCTGCTGTTGCTACTGCAGGCGGTACTGGTGCTATTCATCACGCTATCTGGAACTATATGGACGAAGGTGAAACTGCTCTGTGCTCTGACTGGTATTGGGGTGCATATAAAGTTTTGTGCAATGATATGGGCCGCAACTTTACTACCTACAAGATGCTGGATGAAAACAATAAATTTAACCTGCCGGCATTAAAAGAAAAAGTTACTGAACTGCTGAGCAAGCAGGATAACCTGCTGTATATCCTCAATACTCCTGCACATAATCCTACCGGCTACAGCCTGTCTGAAAGCGATATGGACGGCGTGCTGGAAATTTTGAAGGAAGCTGCTGTAGATGGCAAAAACATTATCTTCTTCCTGGATGTGGCCTACATTGATTATGCAGGCGAAAAAGAAGAAGTACGCAAAATCTTCAAAAAGCTTTCCGGTTTGCCGGCTAATATCCTGGCTATCATCGGTTACAGCATGTCCAAAGGCTTTACCATGTATGGACAGCGTACCGGTGCTATGATTGGCGTATCTTCCAGCAAAGAAGTAATTGAAGAATTTGCTGCTATCAACCAATATACCAGCCGTGCAACCTGGTCCAATATCAACCGTCCGGCAATGCGTACTTTAGCTGCTATTTACAGTGATCCTGAACTCTTAAAAGCTACCGAAGCTGAACGCGATTACTACTATAAGATGATTAAAGCACGTGCAGACCTCTTTACCGAAGAGGCAAAAGCTTGCGGTTTGCCTATGCTGCCGTATGTTGCAGGTTTCTTCCTGTCCATTCCTGCTAAAGACCCGGATGCAATATGTAATAAACTGCATGAAGATAATATTTTTGCCGTTCCGCTGGCTGCAGGTGTTCGTATTGCTGTATGCGCTGTACCTCTGAAAAAAATCAAAGGTATGGCAGCAAAAGTTTATGCGGCAATGAAAGAAGTAGAAAAATAATTTTGTATGATTCAGCCGGGACTTTGCAGTTCCGGCTTTTTTTGCAGGCTGAATATTACAGAGGTGCAAAATGTTAAAACTTACGTTTAAAAATGGCGAAACAAAGATGGTGGAAGAGGGCAGTACTTTATTAGATATTGTGCCGGAATTTATTTCTGCCTATAATGCTCCAATTGTCGTAGGTGTTTTCAATGGCGAGGCATGTGATTTGCAGTATCAGCTAAAAACTGATGGTACAGTTGATTTTATTGATGTTAACCAAAGTGAAGGCATGCGTATTTATGTGCGTTCTTTGCTTTTCCTTTTCCTGGTAGCAGTAAAACGACTGTATCCGGAAGTTAAAATAGAGGTACGCAACACTCTTGGCAGTGCGCTGTATTGTATTGATAACAGTGAAAAGAAGCTGACAGAAGATGATGTACGCCGTATTGAAACAGAAATGCGCAAGCTTATAGCTGCCAAAGAAAAAATCCAGCTGAAAAGAATCTGCAAGGATGACGTGCTGCGAGAATATGGCTGCCTGTGCAGCGAAGACAGAAAATCTCTGCTGTGTGAAGTAGACGGAAATATTGAGATTTCTATTTATTATTTATGCGGCGAGCCGGGATATTTCTTTGGTCCTATGTGCCCTGATGTAGGATATGTGCCTAATTTTGAACTGATAAAATATGATAAAGGCGTAGTTATCAATTATCCGGATACGGGCAATTGGCAGGTACTGCCGCCCTTTAATGACCAGCCGCGTCTTAATGAAGCTTTCCATGAAGCTGAAGTATGGTCGGAAATGATTCACTGCAATACGGTTGGCAAGCTGAATAAGATTATTGAGCTCGGTTATGCCGATAAGATTGTACAGGTAGCAGAAGCTTTGCATGAAAAGAAGATTGCTGGTATTGCTGACGAAATAGCACTGAGAAAAGATAAGCTCAAGCTTATCTTGATTGCTGGGCCGTCATCTTCGGGTAAGACTTCTTTTGCACAGCGCCTGAGTATACAGCTGGCTGTAAACGGTATTCGTCCCATGGCGATATCTATGGATGACTACTACCTCAACAGAGTAGATACACCCAGAAAGCCTGACGGCAGTTATGATTTTGAGTGTATAGATGCTATTGATTTGGAGCTTTTTAATGACCATCTTACTCGTTTGCTGCGTGGGGAATGTGTTAAGATGCCTAAGTACAATTTCCGCAGCGGTGTGCGTGAGTACCGCGGCAAAGAGCTGCAGATGCATGAAGGTTCTGTGCTGATAGTAGAAGGTATACATGGTCTGAATGATAAGCTGACAGCTTCTATTCCAGCAGAGAATAAGATGAAAATTTATGTCAGTGCGCTGACACCAATGTCGATGGATGAATATAACCGTATCAATACTACGGATATGCGTCTTTTACGCCGTATTGTGCGTGATGCTCAGTTCCGTTCTCATGATGCTACAGCGACGCTTAATTTGTGGGATAATGTGCGTTATGGCGAAGAACAGTATATTTTCCCATTTCAGTGCAGTGCTGATGTGATTTTCAATACAACATTGATTTATGAATTTGCTGTATTGAAAAAATATGCTCAGCCGCGTTTGGAAGATGTTACGCAGGAAGCTGGCGCTGCATATTATTCTGCCAGAAGATTATTAGGACTTTTGGCACATGTAAAGGAAATTGACGACGAAGCTATTCCAAAAAATTCTATTTTAAGAGAATTTATCGGCGGGTCTGCTTTTGCTGCTGAATTATAGGAAAAACAAGCTGCTTTGGCAGCTTGTTTTTTTATGCTTGACTTAAAGCTGACTTTAAGTTGTATCCTTTAACTAAGGAGTGATTTTATGAAACAACTAAAGCTGATAGTATTAATATATCTGGCAGTACTTTTAGTAAGCGGCTGTATGGCGGCAAAAGAAGAAAATGGTTCAGACGGTGCAGTAGGTGTAAATAATATCAGGCAGATTGTTACTGCTGACAATGCTCATTTTCGGATGCTGATGTGGAGTGCTGTCAGCGGCCAGAAGTATACAGTGGAATATAAAAAGCAGGGAGAAAGCAGCAGACAGTTTCAAGCTCAAGAGGTTTCATTTACAGATAGCGGCTATCAATATCAACAATATAAAGCTCTTCTTGAAGGTCTGGAGCCGGGAAGTATTTACGAATACCGTATCAGAAAAGGTAAAGAGATTGGCGCCTGGCATAAGCTGCATACAGATGACGGCGGTAATATTACGGCTGTTGTTTTTCCTGATTCACAAAGTACAGATTATTCCGGTTGGGGAAAACTGGCAGCAAGTGCTGTAAAAAATAATCCGCAGTCTGATTTATATATCAATCTTGGTGATTTGGTTGATAACGGACAGGATGGACGGCAATGGCAGGATTGGCTGCAGAGTGTCGGTGGATTCAGCAGTGAACTGCCTTTGGCACCTGTAATTGGTAACCATGAAACCTATACGCTGGATTGGAAACTGCGCTATCCAGCGACTTACATGAAGCTTTTTTCTGTACCGGATAACGGCAGTGAAGTTTATAAGGGACAGTTTTACAGCTTTGATTATGGCGATGTGCATTTTACTGTCCTTGATACTAATTTTCAGGAAATGCAGGCTACTCAGCCTGAGCTTTTAGCAGACGAGCTGCGTTGGTTAGAAAATGATTTGGCAGCAGCCAAGGCTCGCTGGAAGGTTGTTTTGATGCATAAAGACATTATGTTGTATGGCTTTAATAACAGACCTGGTACGGTAGAGCATTTTACTGATACAGGAGAGGCATTGATGCCGATTTTTGACAAATATCAGCCTGATGTGGTACTAAGCGCTCATTTGCATACGTATCGCCGTCGTCAGCCTTTAAAAAATTTTGTGCCGGATAGTAAAGGTGTTGTATATATTTTATCAGGGGTGGCAGGCAGTGTACGTTATGCTGATTTATGGAAGGACAGCCAGCTGGATGCCGCGCATGCGCCGCGCCCGGAAACAGAAAATTATTTGACACTGCAGAGCTCTGATGAAGAACTTGTTATCAAAGCTTTTTTACAGGATGGAACCTGCTTTGATGAAGTCAAAATAACTAAGAACAAATAAAAATAGACCTGCTGTTTTTACGGCAGGTCTATTTTGCTTTTATTGACAAAAAACAGCCGTATTGCTAAGATTTAGATACTAAGCTGGAGGCTTTGTTATGAGATTACTTACATTAAAAATTCAGAGAATGAAATCGGTACTGTGTGTAAGCAGTGTGGAACGAGCGGTGTTAAGTATTGAAGGAGTAGATGCTGTACATGTAGATTTAACGACAGGTATAGCTAAAATACGCTGCTGCGATGAAATAGTTACCGAAGATATTATAAAAAATAAAATTATTGAAGCTGGTTATGGTATAGATACGCAGAAAACTTCTGCTGCAGCAGAGCCGGAAAATCAGGAAGCAGCTCTGCCTCACAAAAGCTTTTTGCTTGGTGCAATAGCAGTAATTGCAGCTTTAGTATCATTCATATTGTATTTACGTGGCTTATTAGGCTTGAATTTTAACTTGATAATGACAGCGGCTGCAATAGAATGTTGTTGTGGCTTGCTGGCATTATATTTAGGTAAAAAAATTGTACTGGAAGGTTTAAATAATTTATTTTCCGGCAGACCATGTATGGAGTCGTTAACGGCAGTCGGCGTTTGCTTTGCGTTATTGTATAGTTTATTCAGCCTCTATGATTTCAGCAGCGGTAATGATTTAGCAGCAGGAAATATTTACGCAGCTGCTGCAGCGGCAGTCTTATGGTGGTCCATGCTCGGAGAATATCTTTCGAGTAAGATTTGTCAGCCAAAAACTGAAATGGAAACAGCTGCTTTACCTGCTGTACTTCTGAGTAAGGGAGAGAAATATCAGGTAACGTCCGATATGCTGCTGGAGGGCGATGTGATTTTAGTTCAAAAAGGCGAAATTATACCTGCAGACGGTATAATAGAAGCTGGAAATGCAGCAGTTGATGAAAGTGATTTTACCGGCAGCAGCATACCTGTTTTAAAGGATAAAGGTATGGAGGTCATGACAGGAAGCTACATTTTCGGTGGCGAACTGACAGTAAAGGTATGTGCAGCTGCTGCAAGTTTACCGAAAAATGTTGCAGTTAAAAAAGCAGTTTCAGCGGAAAAAATGGAAAATTCTGGTGATAAAAGAGCAGCCTTGTTTTTGCCAGTTATTTTAATTGTTGCTGTAGCTGTTTCACTGAACTGGCTGTTTTATTCCGGCAGCTTAGGTTTAGCAGGAAAGGTATTTACTGCTATTATGCTTGTTACCTGTCCCTGTGCGCTGAAAGCAGCTCAATCTGCCGCATTGCTGAGAGCTTTGCAAAAAGCAGCGGCGATGGGGATACATTGCAGCGGGATTAAGCCATTGTTGCTTTTTAAAGAGCTTTCTGTCATAATTTTTGGCAAAACCGGTACCATAACAGACAGAAAAATTATTTTGACTGACATTGTTGCTTATAATGGTGTTAAAAAAGAAGCAGCACTCATTTTAGCTGCGTCATTGGAAAACAGCAGCCTGCATCCGGTGGCAGGCGCGCTTAAAGATAAGGTTGCCGAAGAAAAGCTTTTAAACTGCGAGAAAATGCAGTATTATCCTGGAGAGGGGATTTCTGCTGTTTGTCAGCAAGCTAAGGTATGCTTTGGTATAGCTGAGTATGTTCACCGCAGCTGCCGTATACCGGAAGCTGCTTTGCAGCAGGCTGAAAAATGGCGCGGGGAGGGTAAGACACCTTTATTTTTGGCAGCAGGACGTACTTTGTGTGCTGTGCTTGCTGTTGCTGAAGAAATACCGCAAACAAGCAAAAATATTATAGCAAGCTTGCGAGCTGAGGGAATCAGAACAATGCTGATGACGGGAGATACGAAAGAGGCGGCTTTAAGAGCGGCTTCTTTTGCAGGTATCGAAAAATATATGGGAGCTTTGTCGCCGCAGGAAAAATTAGAACTGGTCAGCAGTATCAGCCTTGGCGGAGAGAAAGTAGCAGTCGTCAGCAGCTGCCATAACGACTGTCTGGAAGAGTGCAAGGCAGATTTACGCATTGCCGTGGGATGCAGGCAAAGTATTAATGGGGAAAATAATGCAGCTGATGTTGTACTGCAGGAGGGAAGATTGGCAAGTTTACTGCAGGCTATCCAGCTCAGTAAGAAGTTGGCTGCAGCGGACCGGCAGGGAATATTGCTTTTTTATATTTTTACTGCACTGTTATTGCCTTTTGCGGCAGGAGCCTTTTATTTTGTCGTGCCTGGACTTTTGGCACAGCCCGTATATATACTGTTGGCTGTATTATTAGAAGGATTATTATTGCTTGTGAATGTTTATACAATTTAAAATGGATAATAAAAAAATCCGCTGAATTTTCAGCGGATTTTTTGTCAGATAAACTTATTCTGCTTCTGGTTGCCAGCCTTTGCAAAGATCTACCCAGGACTGGAAGTTGCAGGAATAACGTTCCAGCTCTTCCGGAGTCAGTTCGATAGCACTGTTATGACTGCCGCAGGCAGGAAAGAAGGTTTGGAAGCGTTTTAAAGAAATGTCAAGATATACCTTTACTCCATCATTGACAGCAAAAGGACAAACGCCGCCGACTGCATGCCCAATAAGTGGCTCTACTTCATCGGCAGTGAGCATTTTTGCTTTAGTACCAAAAAAGTGTTTATATTTGGCATTATCAATCTTAGTATCACCGGCTGCTACAATGAGGATACAGTCGTCATTAACTTTGAAAGAAAGGGTTTTGGCAATGCGTGCCGGTTCACAGCCGGCAGCCTGTGCTGCCAATTCCACTGTAGCGCTGGAAGTAGGAAATTCAATAATTCTGTCTTCTATATGCAGGTTTTTAAAATAATTACGTACTTTTTCAATGGACATTGTAATCGCTCCTTTGGTATAGATACATTTTATTTTACTTCCCGATAAAACTTCTGTCAATTATTGTCCAATGGAGATTTTGTTAAGGAAGGTAGCGCTGAACATGATTTTGTGGTAAACTAGACAGACAAGTTTAACTGAAAGAAGTGATTAGTATGACTTTAGTAAAAAACGGTAAGAAGCTTGGTGTGCTTGGTGGTATGGGCCCTGCAGCAGCTGCTGAATTTTTGCGTGTGTTGGCTGCCAAATGTCCTGCTGCTACCGACCAGGAGCATCCTGTTATATATATGATTGGTGATTGTGAGATTCCTGACAGAACTCAGGCGATACTGCACGGTGGCGCTACTCCGCTGCCTAAATTAAAAGCTGATTTGCTCCGCTTATGTGAAATGGGAGCGGACGTGTTAGCTGTTCCCTGTAATACTGCACATTGTTTTATTGACCAGTTTAAAGAAGAACTGCCTGTGCCGCTGGTGCATATTATTGACGAAACAGTTTTAGCGGCGCAAAGACTTTCTCCGGAGGGAGCCTGGATGCTTTCGACTAAGGCAACCAGAGCTACTGGTATTTATCAGCATTATGCTGAAATGCATGGATTAAAATTATATATTCCCAATGAAAGACAAAGCGATGTTTCACAGGAAATTATTACTTATGTTAAAGCTAATAAAATGCAGAAAGCCGGCGAGCTGATGCGTGAATTGGCCGCAGAGCTGTGGCAGGAGCATGACCTGCCGATTATGACTGCATGTACAGAGCTGCCGCTTGGCTATACTGCTTCCGGTTTGCCGGAAGAAAAATCTGTGTCCAGTATTGATGCTTTAGCTGCAGCAGTTGTAAAACGATTGTATGAAGAAAAATAAACAGTAAAATAAAAAGGCAGACACTTATGTGTCTGCCTTTTTTATGCTTTAATACGGAAAACAAGTGAATAGATTACAGGTAAAACAATAAGCGTCAGCAGGGTAGCACCTGTTAAACCAGCTGCTATGGAAACTGCAATTGCATTCCAGAAAACACTGGCGAAAAGGGGGATAAGACCCAGAACTGTTGTGAAAGCTGCCAGCATAATAGGACGGAAACGCACGATTGCTGATTCAATGACAGCATCTAAAGGCTGCATGCCTGCATCAAGATGTTGCTGTATTTGGTCAATAAGCACGACGCTGTTGCGGATGATAATACCTGTCAGTGCTAAGATTCCTAACTCAGCCATAAAACCAAGCGTAGAGCGGAAAATGAGCAAACCAAAGATAACACCGATAATACCCAGTGGAGCTGTACACATGATAACGAAAAGTTTACGAATATCCTGCAGCTGCAGCATAAGTAAAACAGCCATAAGGACAAGCATAACAGGAATGGGTTTCAGCAGCTGATTGAGAGTTTTTTGACTGTCTTCCAAAGAGCCGCCGATTTCGATGGTAACTCCTGCCGGTAGCTCCTGCCGAATAGAGGCCAGCTTATCGTATACGCTGGACGTAACATCATTACCGGTAACATTATCATTAATACTGCCGCATACGGTAACAGTAGGACGCAGGTTACGGCGCCAAATCATATTGTCTTCGCTGCCGTACTCTATACGGGCAACCTGCGCCAGCGGCACGGCTCCGTTTGAAGTCGGTATGCTGACAGTTTCCAGTTGAGTTATTGCAGCTCTTTCTTTAGGCTCAAGACGGAAGACGATGCCGATTTCCTGGTCATTTTCCAGATAATTGCCTACTGTATAACCGGAAAGCTGAGCCTGTAATGCCATAGCTACATTCTGACGGGTAAGTCCCATCTGCAGAAGCTTGTCATTGTCGATGATTAATTTGGCAACGCGGGTTTGTTCCATCCAATCGAAACGTGTCATAGTGATGTCAGGATCAGCTGCCATAACATTGCGTACTTTCCAGGCATATTCCTTAGCCTGCTCATCAGTAGAAGCGCTGACACGGATCATTACCGGATAGGGTGAAGGAGGGCCAAGGGGAATTGTACGTGAGAACACGGTAACTTCCGGTAAGTTGACATTGGCAATTTGATGCAATTTCTTTTCCAAACGTTTGCGTGCTTCTACGTCTTTAGCTACGATGACCAGCTGAGCGTAATTATCACGCGGCTGAACAGGGTCGATAACTAAAACGAAACGGGGAGCACTTTCGCCAACATAGGTAGCTACGCTTTGCAAATCAGGGTCATCTTTGATTAAAGCTGTAAGCTTTTGTGCAGCGGCATCCGTGGTCTTAACTGATGAGCCTTCCGGCAGGTTAAGCTCTACCAGTAATTCAGGGCGTACCGATGCTGGGAAGAATTCCTGTTTGATAAAACGCAGCATGAAAATCGAGGACAAGAATAAAGCTGCAGTAATACCGAGAACAAGAACACGATGCTGCAGAGAAAATGTTAAGAGACTGCGGAATTTTTTGTAGAAGGGAGTATTAAAGTTTTCCTGTTTAATAACTGTAGGCTTTATCCATTCATAACCTAAAACAGGAGCAAGCGTAGCAGAAATAACCCAGGAGAACAAAAGAGTAATACTCATAACAGGAAACAGACTGAAAGCAAATTCAGAAGCGCTGGCCTGAGAAAATGCAATAGGCATAAAGCCGAGACAGGTGATGACGGTACCTGTAAGCAGGGGCCAGGCGCAGGTTTTAAATGCATAGGAGGCTGCTTTCATACGTTCCCAGCCTTCCGACATTTTTACTTCCATAAGTTCTACAACGACAATGGCGTCGTCTACCAGCATACCTAAAGAAATTACCAAGGCGCCGAGAGAAATTTTGTGCAAGTCGATACCGAAGGCAAACATGGCGGAAAAAGTGCCCAATAAAATAAGCGGTATGCAGCAGGAAATAACGTAACCGCTGCGGCGCCCTAAAGAAAATAAGCTTACTGCCAGAACAATAAAGATTGCTTCATAAAGGCTTTGAGAAAATTCACTGATAGAATTTTTTACTACTTCCGGCTGATTTGCTACCTGATTGAGCTCTAAGCCAAGCGGCAGCTCTTTTTCAATACGGTTAATTTCTTTAGCTAAGTTTTGGCCCAGCTTAATATTGTCGCCGCCGTCTTCCATAGAAATAGCAATTCCTACGGCAGGCTGCCCATTGAAATACATTTTGCTTTCAGGCGGGTCTGCATAATCTCTGGTAATAGTTGCTATGTCACCAAGGCGGAAAACTTTACCGTTAGCATTGATAGGTATACTTTTAATGTTCTCCAAGCTTTCCGGAGCTCCGGTAAGGCGGAGATAAGTATTATTTACTTCGGCTTCAATCATGCCGGAGGGAGTAACAGCAGTCTGAGCTTTGATAATAGAGGCAAGACTGTTGATATCAAGTCCGAGCTGGGAAAGCTTATCTGTATCCATCTGTACAAAGATTTTTTCAGGCTGGATACCTACAAGTTCAACCTTTTGCACGTCGGGAACGGAAGTAAAATCAAGTCTGATTTTTTCTGCGTAGCGGCGCATATCCTCATAAGAATAACCATCGCCTGTAAGAGCATAGATATTGCCGTAAACATCGTCAAAACGATCGTTAAAATATGGGCCATAAACGCCTTCCGGAAGATTTGGCTTGATATCATTTACCATATTTCGCAGTTCCAGCCAGCGTTGCCGTACTTGGTTGCCGGGAACTTCGTCTTTGAGGTAGACTGTGATAACAGATGTGCCGGGACGGGAATAGCTGGTAATTTTATCAATATTCGGAACATTTTGTATCTGCTTTTCCAGTTCGTCAGTAAGATGCATTTCTACTTCTTTAGCACTTGCACCGGGCCAGGAAGCGTAGACAACCATTTGCTTGACCGTGAAACTGGGGTCTTCGCTGCGGCCGAGAGATTTAAAGGAATAGATACCCATAACGAGAATCAGAAAAGCAAAGAAATAGACAATCTGTTTATGTTTGATAGACCATTCTGCCCAATTAATATGCTTCATGGCTGTTCACCGCTTTCAAGTATACGTACTTCCTGATTTTCTGTAAGCTTGTTGATACCGGCAGTAATAATACGGTCGCCTTTTTTCAGACCGGAAGTTACGGTTACTTCGTTGCCACTGTATTCACCAAGAGTTACATTGATTAATTGTGCTTTATTATTGTCGTCAACAACCCATACCTGCGGCTGATTGGTAACCTGGTAGATTGCACCAATAGGGAGCTTAATAGTTTCAGAAGTATCTCCGGCAAGAATAATTTTGGCTGTCATGCCTAGCTTAGCTTCCTGAGGAAGATTATCTACAGCAACACGCACTTTATAGGTTCGGGTAACAGGGTCAGCGACAGGGGAAATTTCGCGTACTCGTCCTTCTGCCTGAGTATTTTCGAGAGCCCAAAAAGTTACCAGTGCTTTTGCACCAATGCTGATATTAGATAATTTGTTTTCAGGGACAACAATCTGAATTTCTCTTTCACCATTTTGAATAACGGTAACCAGGGGAGAGCCTGCTGCTGCCACCTGACCAACTTCACCGGTAATATTGGCGACTATACCATCTGCATCGCTGCGAAGATTAGTGTATTCCAGCTGATTTGAGGATGTGTTTGCCTGTGCCTGCGCTTGCCTGAGTGCAGCGTTGGCAGCTTCCAGCTGAGTATTATACTGATCGAGCACAGCTTTACTTACAGCACCGCTGCCGTACAAAGTTGCATAACGAGCTGCATTATCTGCTGCCAGTTTCTGATTTGCGGCTGCTGAAGCAAGCTGCGCGTTGCTGTTTTCTACTGCCTGCAATACGTCTTTAGGGTCTATGGTCATGAGTACTTGTCCTGCTTGTACCGAATCACCGATGTTTACATAACGGGCGTTAATTTTTCCTGCTACCTGGAAAGCCAGATTGCTTTCATAACGTCCGCGTACTTCACCGGGATAGCTGCTGTCAGAGGCAGAGATACTTGCACCTACAGTCAGGGTACGTACTAACGGAACATTTTTTTCGGGAACAGTATCGGTACCGGAATTGCTGTAACCATACCAGCCGGCAGCAGCGATAACAGTAACGGCTAAAGCCGCTGCTAATTTTTTCTTGCGGGGATCACTCAGAATATTGTGCAGCATGGTAAACCCTCCTGTTTTTAGCTCAGGGATGCCAGATAAGTATTCAGCGCCTGAGTAAGATAATCAATTTCACTGCCGGGCAGGAAATTGCCTAAATCACGAATTTGATTATGGGTAAGAAAGTAGAACATAATAATACTTTCCAGGGTAAAAGCTACGTGGGTTGGCTGGATGCGGCTGCTGATTTCCTTACGCTCAATAGCTTCCGCTACCAGCTCGGTCATAAACTGATGAATTCGATACAGTCTGTTTTTGACAAAGTTTTCAAACATCGGCTGAGGTGAAAGCAGTTCGCGGTAAATAAGATGAATGCAGTGGGGATGCGCCTCCTGCAGCTGAACGATAGAATGTACATAATGATGTAATTTGGCAAGAGGGGACATTTCCATAGTACGGATATTATCTATCAGCTGGAAAAAGATTTCTGACTGACTGTTTAAAACTGCCTGGTAAAGATTTTTTTTGCCGCCAAAATAATAAGATATCAATGCGCTGTTAACACCGCTGGCAACAGCAATTTCCTTAATGGAAACAGCATTGAAATTATCGGATGCAAAAAGGTCGATAGCTGCTTTGAGAATCTTAGCGGCACTCTGACTTGTATTATTGTTATGTTCTGACATGATTTTTACCTCAGAAGTAAATTTTAATCGCTTAATTAATTTATTTTATTATACAATAAATCGAATTCTAAAGCGAGGTAATGTCACTAAATTGTTTTTGTACAAAAAGACCTGTATTTGGTATAATCTGTTTTGAAAAAAGTGAAGACAGGAGTGAAAAATGGAGAACTTTATGTATGCAGCCGTATTATTCGGACTGCTTTTATTAATAGCTTTGGTAATTATGCTGCTGAAAAAAGACAGGCAGCAGGATGATACAGCAAGTCAGCAGCGTTTGGAAGCTTTGGAACGAGCTTTTTATGAGGCTATACGTGATTTGCGCTCAGAACAGAACTCACTGGCGCGGGCTGCCAGAATGGAAAATCAGCAGTCATCTGACAGAATCAGCGAGCAGATAGATAAAAGAGTAGCGCGGCTGGCTGATTTGACGAACAGAAATCTGGAGCAGATTCGTTTTACAGTTGATGAAAGACTGAATACATCGCTGGAACAAAAATTTTCTCTGGTCAGCAGCCGATTGGAAGAAATGCACCGCGGGCTGGGAGAGATGCAAAGCTTAGCCGGAGGAGTAGATGAGCTGCGGCGTATACTGACTAATGTAAAGACCAGAGGTATCTGGGGTGAAATGCAGCTTGCTGGCTTATTGTATGATGTTTTGCCTAAATCACGGGTGGCAGAGAATGTGGAAGTACGTCCGCGCAGTAATTGCCGGGTGGAGTTTGCCGTGCGTATACCTCATGCAGACGGGGAAAGTCTTTTGCCGATAGATGCCAAATTTCCGCAGGAGGATTATCAAAGATTACAGTCTGCACGTGAAAGCGGCAGTACAAGCGATGCGGAAGCTGCTTTAAAACAACTGGAGCGCAGGCTGAAAAGTGAAGCAAAGGATATTTGTGATAAATATATCCAGCCGCCCTATTCCACTGATTTTGCAGTTATGTATTTGCCAAGCGAAGGGCTGTTTACGGAAGCTGTAAGCATTGATGGACTTATGGATGAGCTGCAGCGAAATTACAGGGTTTGTCTGGCGGGGCCTACCACTTTGGCTGCCTTGTTAAGCAGCCTGCAGGCAGGTTTGCGTACTGTAGCTATCCAGCAGCAGACTGAGCAGGTATGGAAGCTGCTGACGGTGGTAAAGCATGATATGGAGCAGCTTTTGGAAGCTTTGGAAAAAAGCGGCAAAAAACTGTCGGAGGCAGAAACAAGTCTTAATAATGCAAGAAAAAAAGTAAATACTATCGGCAGGAAGCTGAAAGCTGCCGAAGAAATTAATTTGGAAGATATAAGAGGTGCAGAGAATGACGGCCAATAATAATGAATATAAAAGACCGCCGTTTCTGGTAAGAATTTTTTTGTGGGCATATGGTTTTATGTGGCTGAACATGATTTTTATAGCTGGTCTTAACAGTATAGCGTTAGGATATGTGGATTATGACAGCGGCAGTCTGGCTTTGGCAATGACTATAGGTTTTTATTTTATTTTTAAATACTTGCCGCGTTTACTGTGATTAACTGATAATAAGAGGATGATTGCTTGTAAAAATAATAGCGGCGTAGTATAATATTATGGTAATTATTTAAAATTTTAGAAACAGTTAAGTTTGGAGGAATTTAAGTATGTCAGGACATTCTAAATGGGCCAATATTAAACATAAAAAAGGTAAAGCTGACGCTCTGCGCGGCAAAATTACTACTAAAATCAGCAGAGAAATTACTATTGCCGTACGTATGGGCGGTGCTGACCCTACCGGTAATATGAAGCTGAAACTGGCTTTGTCCAAGGCAAAAGCTAACAATATTCCTAAAGATAACATTCAACGTGCTATTCAAAAAGGCCAGGGCGCTCTGGAAGGCAGCAATTACGAAGAAATTACTTACGAAGGCTATGGTCCGGCTGGCGTTGCAATTATGGTCAGCGCACTGACTGATAACCGTAACCGTACTGCAGCAGATGTTCGTCACGTATTTTCCAAATACGGCGGCAACATGGGTGAAACCGGCTGCGTAAATTGGATGTTCAAACGTAAAGGTATCTTTGCTATCAGCAGCGAAGCAGGCGTAAGCGAAGACGATCTAATGATGATGACTCTGGAAGCTGGCGCTGAAGATATTAAAGGCGACGAAGACGGCTTTGAGATTGTAACTCAGCCCGATGATTTTGAAGCTGTTGAAAAAGCTTTGGCTGAAAACAATATTGAAGTAGAAATGTCCGAAATCACCATGGTTCCTGATACTATGGCTGAACTGAGTGCGGAAGATGCTGAAAAAGTACAAAAAATGCTGGACGCGCTCGACGATCTGGATGACGTGCAGGACGTATATACCAATGCTGACCTGCCGGAGGATGACGAGGAATAATAAAAAAGCAGGCTGGCCAGCCTGCTTTTTTCTATAATTTGTTAAGATTACAGGAGGTTTGCCTTGCTTGCTTTAGGAATAGATCCGGGAACTGCCATCTGCGGTTATGGTTTGGTTGACCTTACTGGCAACAGACTGCGTCCCATTCATTACGGTGCAGTTTTTACTGACAAGGATATGCAGCCGGAAATGCGTTTAAAAAAGATTTATGATGAGATATCAGCGTTGATAGAAACATACAGACCTGATATTATGAGTGTAGAGCAGCTTTTTTTTAATCGTAATGTTACAACGGCTATTGCTGTAGGGCAGGCGAGAGGCGTAGTGCTTTTAACAGCAGCTAATAAGAATCTGCCGGTATTGGAATTTACTCCTATGCAGATTAAGTTAGCGGTTGTGGGTACAGGCAGTGCTAATAAGGAGCAGGTAACCTATATGGTGCAGCATCTTTTGAATATCAGACAGAAGCCTAAGCCGGATGATGTTGCCGATGCTTTGGCGGTAGCTATTTGCGGTCTGCATACAGCAGCTACGAGAAGATGGCAGGAGTTGAAATAAATGATAGGTTCGTTAAAAGGAATAGTTGCTCAGCTGGAAGCTGAATACTGTATTGTAGATACTGCAGGCGGTGTGGGCTACAGAGTTTTTATGCCTTCTGCTCATTTAGCGCAGCTGGTATTGGGCAAAGAAGTACGTATACATGTGCATACGGCAGTGCGGGAAGACGCTATTTTGCTTTACGGCTTTCTGAGCAGAGAATACTATGATTTATTTGAAATCCTGCTGACAGTAAGCGGCGTAGGCCCTAAGATGGCGCTGGGAATTTTATCAGCCATAAAGCCTGATGCTTTCTATACAGCAGTAAGCAATAAAGATGTAAAAATGCTGGTAAAGCTTCCTGGTGTCGGGAAAAAGACGGCTGAAAGGATGCTGCTGGAATTAAAAGATAAAGTGAGCGGCAGCAGCGAAAGTGACGATGTCGTACAGGAGATTGCTGAGGCAGGCGGCAGCGGTGCTGTTGCCGAAGCTATTGAAGCGCTTGTTTCTCTTGGTTACAGCAACAGTGAGATTATGCCGGTGCTGAAAGAAATTCCGGATTGCGCCAACCTGAGCGGCGAAGCAATTTTGCGGCAGGCACTTAAATTGTTTGCAAGGAGATAAAAATGGATTTTGATGATAGAATCATTGCCGGACAGGAACAGGAAGCAGACGGCTGGCAGTATAGTCTGCGTCCGCGTGTCTTAAAAGAATACATTGGGCAGGAACAGATTAAAGATAACCTGTCCGTATTCATTAAGGCAGCAGCGGCAAGAAAGGAAGCACTTGACCATGTGTTGCTTTTTGGCCCGCCAGGACTTGGCAAAACCACGCTGGCTAATATTATTGCCAATGAACTGAATGTTAATATCCGCGTTACTTCTGGTCCTGCCATAGAAAGACAGGGTGATTTGGCGGCTATTCTGACTAATCTAGGCGATAATGATGTGCTTTTTATAGACGAAATACATCGTCTTTCGAAAACGGTTGAGGAGATTTTGTACTCAGCCATGGAAGATTTTGCCTTAGATATTATTATCGGCAAAGGCCCCAGCGCCCGCAGTGTACGACTTGATTTACCTAAGTTCACACTGATAGGTGCCACTACTCGTCTGGGAGCAATTGCTGCACCTTTGCGTGATCGCTTTGGTGTGCAATGCCGTCTGGAATTTTATAAGCCATCAGAATTACAGTTTATTGTTTCCAGAGCGGCGGAAATTCTTGATGTGCAGATAGACCGTGAAGGTGCGGAAGAAATTGCCAGACGCAGCCGCGGTACGCCTCGTATCGCTAACAGACTGTTAAAGCGCGTGCGTGATTTTGCTCAGGTATTGGGTTGTGATGTTATTACTAAACAGGTAGCGGCAGAAGCTTTAGCTAAGCTGGAGGTTGATGCTTACGGTTTTGACCGCAATGACCGCAGAATATTGACGACGATAGTTAAAACTTTTGGTGGTGGGCCAGTAGGTATCGAGACTATTGCCGCAGCTATCAGTGAAGAAGCTACGACTATCGAAGATGTTATAGAGCCTTATCTTCTGCAGCAGGGTATGCTGCAGAGAACACCGCGCGGCCGTATTGCAACCCGCGAAACCTATCGTTATCTGGGAGTTCCTTTCCCAGAGAAAGGATAAACTATGAAACTGTTATTACATGCCTGCTGTGGTCCCTGTGCCTGTTATCCAACAGAAAAGCTGACTGCAGACGGTAAGAAATTCGATATTTTATATTTTAATCCTAATATTCATCCCTATAAAGAATTTAAGCGCCGTCTTAATACACTTAGGGAATTTTGCGAAAAGAAAAAATATAATTTGATTGTAGATAAAAGCTATCCGCTGGAAGAATGTGTGCGCGGTATGCTTAATGAGCCGGTAGTGCGTTGTGCTTATTGCTATCGTGTGCGGATGCGTTATGCCGCTAAGTATGCTAAAGAAAATGGTTATGATGCATTCAGTACTACACTTTTGGTAAGTCCATATCAAAAGCATGAACTGATAAAGCAGATTGCGCAGGAAGCTGCGGCAGAATTTGATATACCGTTTTATTATGAAGATTTTCGTGAAGGTTATCAGCGCGGTGTAGATATTAGTCTGGAAATGGAGCTTTACAGACAGCCTTACTGCGGTTGTGTTTTCAGTGAACGCGATCGTTATGAAAGAGTTAAGAAAAAGAAAAAAACGGCTGCAGAAGCCGGGGAGTAAATAAATGCTGCAAAGAATTATTGTCATATGTTTAGCAGTGATACTGTATGCTGGTATCAGTTTGCCTGCATCTGCGGCTGATATCAGGGCCGCAGTAGTAAGCGGTCAGTATACTGCAGAGATAAGCTGTGATAATGATTTTATGGTAGTAGATACCGTTACAGGTGAATCTGCTGCTATGGCGAAGGGTAAATATTTTCTCAGTGCCAATAATGGCGTTTTGAAATTAAATGACAGGCTTTTTGCTCATCCAATCCGTTTTACTGTCGAAGCAGGCGGGGTTATGCCTCAGATAAACAAGAAAAGCTATGATGGTTTCTTGCGTGTAAGTTTGAATAATGGCAGAATTCTGATTACCAATGAACTTGATTTAGAAGATTATTTATGCAGTGTAGTTTCCTCTAAAACTATGGTAATCTGGCCGGATGAGGCTATTAAGGCTCAGATTGTAGCAGCGCGCAGCTACGCTGTTTATATGATGCGTCAGAATGGTGCTGAAGCCTATGATATAAGCTCTACTGATGAAGAGCTACCTTATGCAGGCAATACTACAAAAAAATCTGCGGTAAGCAGTCTGGTGAAAGCTACGACTGGTCAAGTTCTGACAGACAAAACTGGTAACGTCATTAAAGCTGTAACTACTGCGGGTAGCGGCGGTAAAACAGAATCTGCATTGGGTGCATGGGGATATGATGTAAGTTATCTGCAGTCTGTAGAGGATTATGACCAGGATTGCCCAGATTATAAATGGGAATATAAAATCAGTCCGATATTGCTGCAAACATTGCTGGAACAAGCAGGTTATGGTGTGGGTAAATTGGTGAGCATAAGTCTGTCGTCGCTGCAAAGCAAAGGACATGACAGGACGGATACAGGCCGCGTCAGAAATATTGTTATTTCAGGTGAAGATGGTACTGCAAGCCTTAGTGGGCAGGAGTTGATGAAGCTGCTGTCGTTAAACAGCACTTACTTTGACCTGGTGATTACTACGCCTCTGCCGGATAATCTGGAAGTGCCTATTGAGAATTATTTTGGCATGGAAATAGGCAGGAAGGATATAAAAATCCATATAGATGATAAAGAAGAAGCTGTATGGAATAATACTTACAGCAGTTATCATCTGTTTAGCGGCGGCAAAGATGAAAAGGTTGTCTTTTCTGGCTTTGGCAAAGGCAGCGGAGTAGGCTTGAGTATTTGGGGAGCTAAAGGCATGGCTGACCGTAGTGCTGCTAATAATTATGTAAAAATCCTCAAGCATTATTATCAGGGAACAAGCCTTAAAATATTATAAAATGAAAGAAGCAGAAGAATGTTAGTAAAAGATTTTGATTATGAATTACCACAGGAGCTTATTGCTCAGCATCCTATGGAGCCGAGAGATCATTCCAGATTGCTGGTTGTGGATAAGAATACCGGTGAAATTGAGCATAAGCATTTTTATGACTTAACAGATTATCTCAGACCGGGAGATTTACTGGTATTTAACGATACCCGTGTTATTCCAGCCCGTCTGCATGGTACCAAAGAAACAGGCGCTCATGTAGAAGTTTTTCTGCTGACACGCAAAGATGCTACTGACTGGGAAGTACTTGTACGTCCTGGCAAAAAGCTGCAGGTGGGCGCTAAAATCATTTTCAGCGACGAATTATCCTGTGAGGTAATTGCTCATACTGATTTTGGCGGCAGGGTAGTAAGATTTAAGTATGACGGCATTTTTGAAGAAATTTTGGACAGATTAGGAGAAACACCTCTGCCGCCATATATTACTGCTCCGCTCGAAGATAAGGAACGTTATCAGACTGTTTATTCCAGAGAACGCGGTAGTGCTGCAGCACCTACAGCCGGACTGCATTTTACTAAAGAGTTACTGGAAAAAATTAAAGCAAAAGGCTGTGAAGAAGTCTTTGTTACACTGCATGTAGGATTAGGTACTTTCCGTCCTGTCAGTGCTGAAAATATAGAAGACCATCAGATGCACAAAGAGTTTTATACTGTTTCTCAGGAAGCTGCAGACGCTATCAATAAAGCCAAAGCAGAAGGCAGAAGAATTATTGCTGTAGGTACTACGGCAGTTCGTACTTTGGAAGCAGCTGGTGCTGACGGAGTTATGAAAGCAGGCGGCAACTGGACGAATATCTTTATTTTCCCCGGTTATAAATTCCGTTTTGTAGATGCTTTGGTAACAAATTTCCATTTGCCGCAAAGTACGCTTCTTATGCTTGTTTCAGCTTTGTCCAGCCGTGAAATCATGCTGGCTACTTATGCTGTGGCGGTTAAAGAACAGTACAGATTTTTCTCTTTCGGCGATGCCATGTTTATAGTAGACAGACATAAGTAAAGGAGATTTTATGCACGCAGTAAGATATGAACTGATTAAAGAATGCAGCCGCAGCGGTGCCAGACTTGGCAGGCTGCATACTCCCCACGGAACTTTTGAAACACCCATGTTTATGCCCGTGGGAACGCAGGCGACAGTAAAAACCCTGTCGCCGGAAGAATTATATGATATGGGCAGTCAGGTAATTCTGTCCAATACTTATCATCTGTTTTTGCGTCCGGGCCATGAGCTGGTAAAAAAAGCTGGTGGTCTGCATAAGTTTATGAATTACAAGCGCGGCATGCTGACAGACAGCGGCGGCTTCCAGGTGTTCAGCCTGGGTGCAATGCGCAAGATAACTGAAGAAGGAGTTATGTTCCGTTCACATATTGACGGAAGCAAAAAATTTCTCTCTCCGGAAATAGCTACCAACGTGCAGGAGGCCTTGGGGGCAGATATTGCTATGGCTTTTGATGAGTGTATTCCTTATCCTGCTGATTTTGATTATGCTAAAAAGTCTACAGAGCGTACTACCCGTTGGGCTAAACGTTGTCTTGCTGCTCATACACGTGAAGATCAATCCTTATTTGGTATTGTGCAGGGCGGCATGTATCCTGAGCTGCGCAAAATGAGTGTACAGCAGTTGACTGAGCTTGACTTTGCCGGTTATGGTATTGGTGGTCTCAGTGTTGGTGAGCCTAAACCGCTGATGTATGATATCTTGGGTCATACTACAGAGGACATGCCGAAGGATAAAGCCCGTTATCTGATGGGCGTAGGTACGGCTGACTGCATAGTTGAGGCAGTAAATCTTGGCGTTGATATGTTCGACTGTGTATTTCCTACCCGCGTAGCACGCAATGGTACGGCAATGACTTCCTATGGTCGTCTGGTAGTGCGTAATGCCTGCTATGCAGAAGATTTTTCACCTATTGAGGAAGGCTGCGGCTGCTATACCTGCCGTAATTTCAGCAGGGCATATATCCGTCATTTGTTTAAGGCAGAAGAAATTTTTGCTTTAAGACTTCTCACTATTCACAATCTGTATTTCTTGCTTAACTTTACTAAACAAATCAGACAGGCTATTGCAGAAGACATATTCCCGGAATTCAGGGAAAGATTTTTACAAAACTATCAGGGTTAAACAGGTATTTTTCAGTATTTGTAGAATATAATCAAAGTTAGACTCAATATTTGTAAATGTGGAGGTGTAATAATGGCAGGTGGAGATATGATGGCAATGATTAACGCTATATGGCCGTTTATACTGATGGGTGGCATTTTCTATTTTATGTTATGGCGCCCGCAGAAAAAAGAACAGCAAAAGCGTCAGAATATGCTGGAGTCTTTGAAAAAAGGTGACAAAATCATTACTATCGGCGGTATGTATGGTACTATTACCAATATATCTGAAAAGAAAGTAACTGTGGAAGTTGCTGAAAACGTAGAAATTAACTTTGTACGTTCTGCTATCAGTGGCTTTCAAGATCCGTCTAAAAATACAGGAGATAAATAATTCATGGATAAAATTGAGCTGCGCAAACAATTAAAAAAGCTGCGCAGCAGTCTGTCATCAGAGTATATCAGCCGCTGCAGTAATCGCATTGCTGATTATATTCTGCAAAGTGAAGAGTATAAGCGTGCTGGAAGCATAATGGGATATCTTGCTTTCGGTAACGAAATTTCTGTGGATTATATATTAAGTCAGGCGTTGGCAGATAACAAAAAAGTTTATGTGCCGCTGGTGCTTTCAGCTACTGAGATGAAGGCGGCGCGTATTGACTCAATGCAGGATTTTATCTGTGACAGGTACGGTATCAGGTCTGTAGCGGAGTCGGCTGAAAGTATTATGCCGGAGCTGCTGGACTTGATACTTGTGCCTGCTGTGGCTTTTGACAGACAGGGAAACCGTATGGGCATGGGAGCAGGTTATTATGACAGATTTCTTGCTCACGTACCAAGAAAAATTACCTGCGGTATTACCTGTACTGCGCTTTTACAGGAAAAGCTGCCATGTGATGTTAATGATGTGCCTGTTGCCGCTTTGGCTGATGAAAACGGTATCAGGCGTATTATTAACGATTAAATAATTTAAGGGGGAATAATTTTGCGATGGAATGAATTAGGAAAGTTTCTGATTATTGCACTTGCAATCATCGGGGGCTTCTGCGTTTATATCTCGCCGTTGACCAATTCTATTAAACAGGGTCTTGACCTGCAGGGTGGTACTCACGTTGTGCTGCAGGCTGTAGATACACCTGAGCTGAAGGTTGATGACGATGCCGTAAACCGCAGCGTTAAGATTATCGAACGCCGTGTTAACGAACTGGGCCTTACAGAGCCTGTTATTCAAAGACAGGGTAAGGATCGTATCATTGTTGAGCTTCCTGGTGTAAAAGATCCTGAAAAGGCTATTGCGATGCTGGGCCGTACTGCAATGCTGCAGTTTAAGGATCAGGACGGCAATGTTGTTTTAACTGGTAAAGATTTAAAAGATGCTAAGGCTCAAATCAGCAATGGTAATCAGGCTGTTGTAGGTTTGGAATTTAATGACGAAGGCGGCAAGAAATTTGCTGATTTAACTGCAAGAAACATCGGCAAACAAATTGCTATTGTACTGGACGGAGATGTTTTAACAGCTCCTGTTGTACAAGAAGCTATTACCGGCGGCCGTGCCCAAATTTCCGGTTCCCGTACTATGGAAGAGGCTGAAAGACTGGCTATCCTGCTGCGCAGTGGTTCTCTGCCAGTAAAGATAGAAGTTATGGAAAACAGAACTGTTGGTCCTACCTTGGGCCAGGATTCCAAAGAAAAGAGCATTAAAGCTTTCAGTATCGGTATTATCGGTGTCTTTGTATTTATGCTGATTTTCTACAGACTTTCCGGTCTTGTTGCCGATGTGGCTTTACTGTTGTATGTGATGCTGCTGCTTCTGGCAATGCGTTATCTTAATGCTACTCTTACTTTGCCGGGTATTGCAGGTATTATCTTATCAATAGGTATGGCAGTCGATGCTAACGTATTGATTTTTGAAAGGTTTAAAGAAGAACTGCGCCGCGGCAAAACTTTGCGCAGTGCTATGGATGCAGGTTTTGGCAGAGCACTGGTAACAATTTTTGACTCTAACATTACTACATTGATGGCTGCGGCTGTATTGTTCTATCTTGGTACCGGTCCGGTTAAAGGCTTTGCAGTTACGCTTGCTTTGGGTGTAGTACTGAGTATGTTTACTGCTGTAACAGTAACTAAATTTATGCTGCGTTTCCTTATTTACAGTAATCTTACAAGTAATCCGGCCTTCTTTGGTGTCGGTGCAGGTAAGCCTGCAGATACTAAGGAGGTGAAAAAATAATGTTCTCTATCGTAAAGAACTATAAAATTTTCTTTTCTATAACCATTATTTTTCTGATTATTGGTATTGGTTCCATGCTGGTGCGTGGTTTTAATCTGGGTATTGATTTTACCGGCGGCAGCATTATGGACCTTTCCTTTAATAAGCCTGTAACAGTTGCAGAGGTGCGTGATGTTTTAAAAGAGCATAACCTTGGCAACAGTATTATTCAATTGGAAAGCAAAGACGGATCACAAAGCGCTCAGGGTGTATTAATCAGAACTGTTGTTATTGATGATGGTGTACGCCGTGAGGTAATGAATGACCTGAAAGGCAAGCTGGGCGATTTTCAGATTCAGCGTGTAGAGCAGGTTGGTGCAACCATCGGCGGTGAATTGATTCAGCAGGCTGTTATGGCTATCGTACTTTCTTGGGTACTGATGATTGGCTATATTACCATGCGTTTTGAATTTAAATTTGCTATTGCAGCTATTATTGCGCTGATTATAGACGTACTGGTTACCTTAAGTTACTTCTCTTTGTTCCATATGGAGATGGATTCCTCCTTTGTTGCAGCACTTCTGACAGTAGTAGGTTATTCCATCAATGGTACAATTGTTATTTTTGACCGCATCCGCGAAAATCTCAAAATTCATCGTCGTAGTGAAAGTCTCAGCGACATGATTGATAACAGTATCTGGCAGACAATGACACGTACCTGCTATACCGTTGGTACTTCTTTGTTTGCTGTTGTAGCAATCTTTTTATGGGGCGGTGAAACCATTCGCAATTTCTCCTTTGCCATGCTGGTTGGTTTTGGCAGCGGCGCTTATACTTCTATTTTCCTGGCTGGTCCGTTGTGGCTTTTCTTACGCGGCAAAAAAGCTGGAGAATAAATCAACACAAGTTATACAAAACAAGTCGGTTTTTACCGGCTTGTTTTTTTATGGAAAACAGAGAGTAATTTGTGAAGAAATAATGACATTATTTTTGAAATCTGATAAAATAATACTGTTTGTTTTTATTATTTTGTACTGGAGTTATTGCAATGAAAAATATGGCGGTATGCAATTATATTATTAGTGTATTGGGATTTTTGATTGGCGGAGGTATTATGAATGCTGCCAGTGAATTTCCTTTGGAATTTACTGTGAACGGACCTGGACCCGGCTTTTGGCCGTTCAGTCTTGGAGTTGCTTTATTTATTGCGGCTGTAATCCTGCTTATTTATACTTTCTGGCATAAGGAAGATTTATCGCAGACACGTGTTGCACTGATGCTGCCTGCTAATAAACGTGTATATCTGATGATGGCAGTTATTGCAGTATATTGTCTGCTGATTAACCTTTTAGGTTTTTATCCGGCTTCTGCGGTTTTGATACCGGTTGTAATGTACTTAATGGATTACCATAATAAAAAGGTAATGGTCATTACTACTATCTGTACAATTATTTTTATTTATCTTGTATTTGGTGAATTGCTGCATACTAAGATGCCGCAATCTATGTTTTTGGAATAGGAGGTCAGAACAATGGGTGATATAGCAAGCGCATTAAGTATGATTTTTATTCCTGCCAATCTTTTGGGGCTGGTTTTTGGTGTTGCAGTTGGTATTGCTTTTGGCTGCATGCCCGGTCTGAGTGTTAATATGGGTCTGGCGCTGCTGTTTCCGCTGGCGTTTAGCTTTGATGGTATCGGCGGTATTCTGATGCTGCTGGGTATTTACTGCGGTGCTATCTATGGCGGCAGTATTTCTGCTATTCTGCTCAAAACTCCCGGTACGCCTGCATCTGTTGCTACAACACTTGACGGTTATCCCATGGCTTCTAAAATGAAGCAGCCTGGACGTGCTTTAGGACTTTCCACTATGGCAAGTACTTTTGGTGGCATTTTCAGTACCATTTGCCTTATTTTATTAGCGCCTCAATTGGCTAAGCTGGCACTGCAATTTTCTAAACCGGAGTATTTTGCATTGGCTATCTTTGGCCTTAGCATTATTACCAGTGTTTCTTCCGGCAGCGTTATTAAAGGCATCATGGGCGGTTTGATTGGTCTGTTCCTGGCAACTGTCGGCATCGACGATATGAGTGGTACAATACGCTTTACCATGGACACAACTTATTTTCTGGGGGGCGTATCCTTTATTCCTATTCTCATTGGTGTATTTGCGTTTGCTCAGGTATTAGGCAGCGTTGAGGAATATTATCATAATGAACGCCGCGAGCAGCACATGGCCATTGATAAAGTTCTGCCTTCTATGGCAGATATTAAACGCGTTTTTTCTACCTTACTGCGTTCTTCCTGCATTGGTACTTTCATCGGCTGCGTTCCTGGTACCGGCGGCGATATTGCTTCTTTTGTATCTTACGATCAGGCAAAACGCTGGTCTAAGCATAAGGACAATTTCGGCAACGGCGAGCCGGAAGGTATAGTAGCATCTGAATCCGGCAACAATGCGGTGTCCGGCGGTGCCTTTATTCCTGTACTTACGCTGGGTATTCCTGGTGACGGTGCTACAGCTATCATGATGGGTGCTTTAATGGTGCAGGGACTGCAGCCGGGACCCTTGCTTTTTATTGAAAAAGCGCCGGATGTATATGCTATATTTATTGGTCTTTTACTGGCCAATGTTGTTATGGGCATCTTAGGCTTTTCTTTGATTAAGCTTTTTGTGAAGGTTGTCAATGTACCTATTCACATTTTGCTGCCTATCATTATTATGATGACTTTCGTAGGTACTTATTCCTATAATAATTCTATTAATGATGTGTATTTGATGGTCGCCTCCGGCTTTATCGGTTATTTCCTGAATAAGCTTGGTTTTTCCATGTCAGCTATCATCATTGGTATTATTCTTGGCAGTATGGCGGAACAGAATTTTGTCGGCTCTTTGATTATGAGCGATGGTTCTTTCAGTATTTTCTACACTCGTCCGCTGTGCCTGTTCTTCTTAGTTATTGCTTTTCTTTCTCTGATGTCACCGTTTATCGGTTCCGTAATTCGCAGAATGCAGAGAAAATAAAGGCTGATTAACAGCATACTGTGCCTGAATTTGCTTGCCAAGCAGATTCATGGCGCAGTTATTTTTTTGTAATGATGCTTAACGTTATTGAAATTTATTTTATGTTTTTCTCATGTAAAGTTCAAAAATAAAAGAGGAAAAATTCAATACGTGTAGAAATTAAAACAAGATAAAGTGTAAGTTCAGGGAGGTAATAGTAGTGGCAGAAGATAAAAAATTTAAACGCGTTGTTTTGAAATTAAGTGGCGAAGCTATGGCGGGTGCTAAAGGCTTTGGTATTGACCCCGATGTAGTAGATTCTTTGGCTGCACAGATTCAGGATGTAGTAGAGCAGGGATTGGAAGTTGCTATCGTTAACGGCGGCGGTAACTTCTGGCGCGGCATCAGCGGCAGCAATAAGGGTATGGATCGTGCTACTGCCGACTATATGGGTATGCTGGCAACTGTAATCAACTCTTTGGCACTGCAGGATGCACTGGAAAACCGCGGCGTACCGACTCGTGTACAGACTGCGATTGAGATGCGTCAGATTGCAGAGCCTTATATTCGTCGTCGTGCTATCCGTCATATGGAAAAAGCAAGAGTAGTTATTTTTGCTGCCGGCACCGGTAACCCGTATTTTTCTACAGATACAACTGCTGCGCTGCGTGCGGCTGAAATTGAAGCTGATGCTATTCTTATGGCTAAAAAAGGCGTTGACGGTGTTTATGACAGCGATCCGGCGAAAAATCCTGATGCTGTTATGTTTGAAGAACTTGATTACATCGAAGTTATCCAACGTCAGCTGAGCGTAATGGATTCTACTGCTATCAGCCTGTGCATGGATAACCATATTCCTATTGTGGTATTTAATATTGATAAACCGGGTAACATTTTGCGCGCTGCTTCTGGCGAAAAAATCGGTACCTTGGTAGGAGGTAAATAATTTATGGCAACTGTAAAAGAAATTACTAAGGGTATCGAAGAAAAAATGCATAAGTCTGTTGACGCTTTGCGCGTTGACTTGGCTAGCCTGCGTGCAGGCCGTGCTACTCCTTCTCTTTTAGAAAAGGTTATGGTAGAATATTACGGTACTCCGACCCCTGTTACCCAGGTAGCAAGCGTAACTGTACCTGAACCCAGAATGATTGTGATTCAGCCTTGGGAAAAGAACCTTATTAAAGATATTGAAAAAGCAATCATGAAATCTGATCTTGGCCTTAATCCGAACAGTGATGGTGTGTGCATTCGTTTAAATCTTCCGCAGCTCACTGAAGAACGTCGTAAAGACCTGGTTAAAGTGGTACATAAAAAAGCAGAAGATTTCCGTGTTGTAGTTCGCAATCTGCGCCGCGATGCTAATGAAGCTATCAAAAAAGCTGAAAAGGCTAAAGAAATCACTGAAGATGAAGCTAAAAAAGGTACTGACGACGTACAAAAGATTACCGATAAGATTATGAAGGAAATCGACGCTGTTACCGCTAACAAAGAGAAAGAAGTTATGGAAATCTGATGGAATTTCCTAATGTACTTGCTTTGCCGCTGGAAGAAGCAGAACGTATACTGCAGGAGAAAAAGATACAGTATGATGTTCAGCTGACTCTGCCTCCGCGTGAGGATGCGTCAGAATATGCTTTGCAGCATGTGCGTAAATATGTAGTTAGACAGCAGGTTCTGTCTGATGATAAATTAGTTCTTACCATAGTGTACAGATAAAAGAGAGGAGGTGCGAAGATATGGCATTGAAAATCGACAAAGAAGCTTGTGTTGGCTGCGGTACTTGTGCTGCTACCTGCCCGGTAGGCGCTATTCATGAAGCTGACGGCAAATATGAGATTTCTGAAGAATGTGTTGAATGCGGTGCTTGTGCAGCTGCTTGCCCGGTAGGCGCTATTCAATAATAAAGACGGCGGCCTCCTTATGGAGGTCTGCCCATTTTTTATTATCTATAACTTTTTGTGAAAGGTTGATTTACGGTGTTTAAAGGCCTGTTTCAAACCAGAAAAAATACCATGTCTGATGCAGCTTTGGATTTAAGCGGAATTGATCTGAATAATATTCCACAGCATATTGCCATTATTATGGATGGTAACGGACGCTGGGCCAAGGCTCAGGGCAAGATTCGCACTTACGGACATCAGGCCGGTGCGGAAACCTTGAAAAAAATAGTTAGAGCTGCCGATAAAATCGGTATCAAAGTTATAAGCGCTTATGCGTTTTCTACGGAAAACTGGAAACGTCCGGTTACAGAAGTAAACTTTATTATGGAGCTTCTGAGCCGCTACCTGACAAACGAGATTGATGAGTTTAAAGAAAATAATGTCCAGGTACGTTTTATTGGTTCTCAGGAAGGGTTGCCGGAGATTGTAAAGCAAAAAATGGCTCATGCTGTTGCTGAAACCAAAGATAATACCGGGATAATTTTGAATTTGGCTATAAACTACGGCGGACAGGCAGAAATTCTGCATGCGGTAAAAAGTATTGCACAGGAAGCTGCCAATGGAAACATTGCTGTAGATGAGATAACAAATGAAGTATTTGAGCAGCACCTATATACGAAAGGGCTGCCGGCGCCGGATCTTTTAATCAGACCTGGCGGAGATTTAAGAATAAGCAACTTTTTGCTGTGGCAGATAGCTTACGCTGAAATTTGGACTACGGATGTATATTGGCCGGACTTTTCAGAAGAACATCTGCTACAGGCCATCAGAGCTTTCCAGGGAAGAGAGCGCAGATTTGGCGGCTTAGTGAATAAATGATGGATGGGTGTATTAAATGTTAACGCGAATTATTACTGGTGTCATCGGCATAATTATTGCTGTTGGTATCATTACCAAAGGCGGCATACTTTTTTCTGCAGCCGTACTTTTTTTAGCTGCAGTTGGCTGGTATGAGCTGCATAATATGGCTGCACACAAAGGATATAATGTGTACTACCTTACTTCAGGGCTTGGCACATTGCTTACTGTAGGTGTAGCTGCACTGGGATATTATTCCGGTGTAGACCCGCTGTTTTTGCTGGCATTTTCTACAATGTTTGTAACATTGTTCTTTATTTTTAATGCGCTGGAAGGTTTAGTAAGACACTGCCGCTGCGGCGAAGCAAACTGGGTAGGCAGTACCTCGCTGTCTATCTGGGGAATGGTTTACTGTGGCATCTTGTTTGCGCATGTTATTATTCTGCGCGGCTTGCCTGGCTTTCCTGTGGACTTAGGCTTTACCGTGATGGAATTTGGCGAAGCACTTTTATGGACTGTGCTGCTTGGCACATGGGCCAGCGATACTGTAGCATATTTCTTTGGCAGTGCTTTTGGCAAGCGTCCGTTTTGCAGTGTAAGTCCTAAAAAATCTCTGGAGGGAGCAGCTGCTGGTTTTGTTGGCTGCACAGCTGTAGTAAGCTGGCTTGCTTCCAGTTATTTGCATTTGCCGACCTGGCAGGCAGTTGTCCTGGCACTTGGCATTGCCTTTTTTGCTCCGCTGGGAGACCTTATCGAATCAATTATTAAGCGTTCTTTTGATATTAAGGATTCCGGTAAAATTTTTCCGGGGCACGGCGGTGTGCTGGATCGTTTTGACAGCCTGCTATTTGCGGCTCCCATTACCTATTATTTATTGGTGTTCTTAAGCTGTTTTTAAAGCACGATAAAGGAGTGGCTTTATGAAAAATATTTCAGTATTGGGTAGTACAGGTTCTATTGGCTGTCAGACTCTGGAAGTAGCTGCTGCCAATCCTGATAAACTGAAAATAAGAGTATTGGCTGCACATAAAAGCGATGAAATAATGGAGCAGCAGATTCGTGAATTTGAGCCTGATTTTGCTGTACTGACGGATAAAGATGCAGCAGTTCGTCTGATGAAGCGTTATCATGGCAAGACGGAAATCCTTACAGGAGAAGAAGGCTTGCTTGCTGCAGCAACTTACAGTGAAGCAGATACAGTGCTTGCTTCCATGGTTGGCTATGCAGGACTTAGACCTACATTAGCAGCTATTGAATGCGGTAAAGATATAGCTTTGGCTAATAAAGAAACTCTTGTTGCAGCTGGCAGCATCGTCATGAACAAGGTTAAGGAGCATAAGGTAAGCCTTACTCCGGTAGACAGCGAGCACAGTGCTATTTTCCAGTCTTTGCGGGCTGGCAGGGAAAATGAGGTAAAACGCCTGATTATTACTGCTTCCGGTGGACCTTTCCGCGGCAGAAAGCGCAGTGAGCTGGAACATGTAACCTTAGCTCAGTGCCTCAATCATCCTAATTGGAGCATGGGTAAAAAAATTACTGTGGATTCTTCTACTTTGGCTAATAAGGGGCTGGAAGTAATTGAAGCACATTGGCTGTTTAATATTCCTTATGAAAAAATTGATGTAGTGGTGCATCCTCAAAGCATTGTACATTCACTGGTAGAGTTTTGTGATGGCAGTGTTATTGCGCAGATGGGTGAGCCTGACATGAGACTGCCGATTCAGTATGCTTTATCTTATCCTGAAAGATTTAATTATTCTTTCGAGCAGCTGGATTTGGTAAAAGCGGCCTCGCTTACTTTTGAAGCGCCTGATACAGAAGCATTCTCTTCACTTAAGACTGCTATTGCCTGCGGTAAAGCTGGAGGCACCTTGCCCTGCGTATTTAATGCGGCGAATGAGGAAGCAGTATATGCCTTTTTGGCAGATAAGATAAGATATCTTGATATTCCATATATAACAGAAAAAGTGACTTCTCTGCATGAAAATATTTTACAGCCTGATATAGATGATATTGAGGCTGCTGATAAGCAGGCCAGAACGCTGGCACGTAAAATTATTGCAGGGCTGTAGTGTTTTGTAATAGGAGGAAAAATTTTGTTAACAATTTTGGCAGCAATCTTCGTGTTTGGTGTCCTGGTTACTGTACATGAGTTTGGGCATTTTATCACTGCTAAGCTTACCGGGATGCGTGTAGACGAGTTTGCTATAGGCTTTGGCCCAAAAATTTATCAACAAAAAGACGGCGAAACTTTATATAGTCTGCGTGCTATTCCGCTTGGCGGCTATAATAAGATTGCCGGTATGGATCCAGATGATCCGGAAGAGGAAAATTCCTTTAAATCAAAATCTATTCCTGCACGTATGCTTGTAATACTTGCCGGTTCTTTGATGAATTTTCTGCTGCCGGTAATCCTGTTTTCCGGTATTTTTATGATAAATGGCATTGAAAAGCCCGTTGATGAACCTGTATTAGGAACTGTCATTACTGATAAGGCTGCAGACAGAGCCGGTCTTAAAGTAGGTGACAAGATTCTTACTATTAATGGAAAACAGATAAATGCCTGGAATGATATTATTGTATCTTTGCAGGAAAACGGAACTAAAGAAGTTAGTTTGACAGCAGAAAGAAATGGAGCTGTACAGACTTTTACCATGACACCGGAATTTGATGAACAATTAAGACGTCCGCTTATCGGTATTTCTCCTGCTTTTGTTTCTGAAAAACCTGGTGTTGCAGATTCCATCAAGATGGGCTTTGGCTATACTAAATATATTATTTTTGCTATGGTTGACGGCTTGCAGAAAATTGTTACCGGCAAAGCTCCTGCAGAAGTTGCAGGTCCCATAGGTGTAGCACAGATGGCTGGTGAAGTAGCTGAAAAAGGGGTATTGCCCTTAATTAGCTTTGTTGCATTTTTAAGCATTAATCTTGGTGTTATTAATCTGCTGCCGCTGCCTGCATTGGATGGCGGTCATTTTGTGCTTTTGCTTTTGGAAGGGGTGCGTGGTAAACCCTTAGGAAGCAAGGCTATGAATACTATCCAGACTATTGGTGTTGCTTTAATTTTGGCGATAACGCTGTTTTCAACATTTAAAGATATTACAAGATAAAAGAGGTGGAATGCGTTGGAACGCAGAAAAACACGTCAAATACAGGTGGGTAAGGTAAAAATAGGCGGCGATGCTCTCATATCGGTACAGTCTATGACTAATACCCGCACTGACGATGCAGCAACTACACTGCGCCAGATTGGTGAGCTTGCTGCAGCAGGATGTGAGATAATTCGCTGTGCCGTGCCGGATATGGCAGCCGCAGAAGGTCTTAAACGTATTGTAAGTGAAAGCCCTATTCCGGTAGTTGCTGATATTCATTTTGATTATAAGCTGGCGCTGGCAGCTATTGATGCCGGTGTCGATGGACTGCGTCTTAATCCCGGCAATATTGGCGGTAATGACCGTGTAGCAGCGGTTGTTGATGCTGCTAAAAAGAGAAATATACCTATTCGTATCGGTGTAAATGCTGGTTCTCTTCCTAAAGATTTGCTGGAAAAATACGGACATCCTACTGCGGAAGCTTTGGTAGAGGCAGCATGGAGACATATCCATATTCTGGAAGAGATGGATTACCGGAACATTAAAGTATCTTTGAAGGCGCATGACGTACCCTTAACCGTAGCAGCTTACAGGCTGCTTGCTTCCCAGTGTGATTATCCCCTGCATGTAGGCATTACCGAAGCAGGAACAATCAACAGCGGCATTATTAAATCTGCTGTCGGTATAGGTACTTTGCTTGCTGAAGGCATTGGTGATACTATTCGTGTATCACTCACAGGTGATCCGGTACGTGAAGTAAAGGTTGCTTATGATATTTTAAAATCTTTAGGACTGCGTGAATACGGCCCGACTTTAATATCCTGCCCAACCTGCGGCAGAACAAAGATAAATCTGGAAAAGCTGGCTCTGGAAGTAGAACGCCGTTTGGAAAAAATCAGTGAGCCGATTACAGTGGCTGTCATGGGCTGCGTAGTAAACGGACCCGGAGAAGCAAGAGAAGCTGACGTAGGCATTGCCGGCGGTATAAATGAAGGCCTGATTTTTAAAAAAGGTGTTGTCCTGAAAAAAGTTCCGGAAGCATGTATTATTGATGAGCTGTTTGCTGAAATTGATAAAATCTTACTTGAGAGGAAGGAAAATAATAAATGAGAGTTTCTAAAATGTTTGCACCCACTTTACGCGAGGTACCCGCAGAAGCTGAGGTAGTCAGCCATCAGCTGATGCTCAGAGCAGGTTTCCTGCGCAAATCTGCCGGTGGTATGTATAATTACCTGCCCCTTGCATGGCGCGTACTTAAAAAAATTGAAAATATTGTTCGTGAGGAAATGGATGCCAGCGGTGCACAGGAACTGTTGATGCCCATTGTACAGCCTGCGGAAATTTGGCAGGAAAGCGGCCGCTGGGGTGTATATGGCGAAGAAATGTTCCGCCTGAAAGATCGTCATAACAGAGAATTCTGCTTAGGACCTACCCATGAAGAAATGGTTACCAGTCTGATTCGCGGCGATGTACGCTCTTATCGTCAGCTGCCGATGAATGTTTATCAGATTCAGAATAAATTCCGTGATGAACGCCGTCCGCGTTTTGGTTTGATGCGCGGCCGTGAATTTATCATGAAAGATGCTTATTCTTTTGACCGTGATGAAGCAGGTCTTGATGTATCCTATAAGCTGATGTACGATGCTTATACTCGTATTTTTACCCGCTGCGGACTTACTTTCCGTCCTGTTGAAGCTGACAGCGGTGCTATCGGCGGCAGCGGCAGCCATGAATTTATGGTTATTGCTGATAGCGGTGAAGCAGAAATCGTTTACTGCAATGAATGTGATTATGCTGCCAATGTAGAAAAAGCTGAAATGCATGTTATTGAAGCACCGGAAGAAGAAGCAAAAGCAGTTGAAGAGGTTAAAACTCCGGACTGTAAAACTATTGCTGATGTGTGTGCATATTTGAATCTGCCGGTAGATAAATCTGTGAAAGCGGTTGCTTTCAACAGTGAAAAAGGTCTGATTCTGTGCTTTGTGCGCGGTGACCATGAAGTTAATGAGATAAAAGTTATCAATACCGTAGGTGTTAACGAAGTAGAAATGGCAGAAGAAAGTCTGCTGGCTGCAGCTGGTACCGTAGGCGGTTATATGGGTCCTGTAGGTATTGATCCTGAAAAGACTATCGTAGTAGTAGACAGCACTGTTATGAAAATGCATAATATCTGCTGTGGTGCTAACAAAGAAGGATATCATCTGCTGAATGTAAATCCTGGCAGAGACTTTACTCCTACTTATGTAGCTGATATCCGTCTGATTCAGGAAGGTGATCCCTGTCCTCACTGTGGCGGTAAGGTAAGCAAGGCTCGCGGTATTGAGGTAGGCCAGGTATTCAAGCTGTTTACTAAATACAGTGAAGCGATGCACGCTACCTTCCTTGATGAAAACGGTAAGGAAAAACCGATGGTGATGGGCTGCTATGGTGTAGGCGTAAGCCGTACTATGGCTGCTGCTATTGAGCAAAACAATGATAAGGACGGCATGATTTGGCCGGTAGCGATTGCTCCGTATGAAGTATTGGTTGTTCCTGTGAATACTAAAGATGAAGCTTCTACTCAAAAAGCAGAAGCAATTTATGAAGAGCTGAAAAAAGCAGGTGTCGAAGCTGTTATTGATGATCGTAACGAACGTCCTGGCGTTAAATTCAAGGATGCAGATCTGATTGGTTATCCGTTGCGTGTAGTAGTAGGACCTAAGACACTGGCAGAAGGCAAGCTGGAAGTAAAGGTACGCAGAACAGGTGAAGTTCAGATGCTGCCGCTTGACAGTGACTATATTGGAGCTATTAAGGAGCTTTTAGCTAAACTGTAAAATATAAAAATGGGGTGGTCTGATGTTTGAAATACCGTGGGTATCATCAGCAGAGATGACGATGGCGCTGCGTCTTGTTATAGCTGCAGTGCTGGGCGGCATTGTCGGCATTGAAAGAGGCAGTGGTGACAGGCCGGCTGGCTTTAGAACACATATACTTGTCTGTGTTGGTTCGACTTTGTTCATGCTGGTGTCTATTTATGGTTTTGACGATATCGGAACCACCGGCTTTGAAAACAGAAGGGACTCGGCGCGTATTGCTGCACAGGTTGTCAGCGGTATAGGTTTTTTAGGTGCCGGTACTATTCTGCATGAAGGTCTTACTATTCGCGGACTGACAACTGCTGCCAGTCTATGGATTGTATCAGCAATTGGTCTTGCGGTTGGCAGCGGTATGTATCTTATTGGTACACTGGCTACTGTTATTACCATGATTACTCTTGTTACATTTCATAGCTGGGAAAAACACTTTGCAGGCAGCAGCCGCAGTGAGCGGCGCTTTATCCGTGTTACTATCAATAATCGTCCGGGAGCAATTACTGATGTTACCGGTTATTTGGCCGAAAAAGGTATTAAAGTTAAGACACTGAATGTAAAAAATAATGATAAGGAAAATAAACTCGTTTTGGAGCTTTATCTGAAAGTAGAAAAGGGTATCGACATTATGGAGATTATCCGTGGCTTGCAGGGTATCAAAGGGGTTGTTTCCTTAGATAATTAATCTTATTTATTGATATGTGAAAGGAATTATTTATGCAGGCTAAATATTGCATTATACCTGACAGAGAGAAGCTGTTTGCTTTTTTGTCAGCTCAGTCTTTATCACCAACTGAATTAATGCAGTTACAGATGATGCATATCAGTAAAATTTGTATTGATGAAAGTGCAAGGCTATGGGAAGTACATTTTGACTGTGCTGCCCATATCAGGCCTAATGTTATGCAAGCAGCTGCCGCAAAACTGGCGGTTGCTTTTTCTTTGGAAAAAGTAGATTTTATTTGTGATGGCGACGGCAGCAGCTGTATTATGCCAGAACAGTCAGTACCTGCGGCAGAAACTGTTGAGCCAGAGCAGGAAGTAGAAATTACTGATTGCGGCGGCGTGCCTTATCCGGATGATATACCGCTGCCGGAGGAACCGCCGGAGATAGAGATTGGCGAAGCTGAACCTAAAGAGCCTATTCCATCCTGTGACAGACAGGAAGAGTATGATGCTGCATATGAACAGGCATATAACCAGCTTTACGGTGAAAAGAAAGACAACGGCCTCATATGGGGCAAAAGCTTTAAAGGCAAAGTAAGAAAGCTGGAAACTGTTTACGAAGAAGAAAATAGAGTTGTTATTGAAGGTACGTTCGTTAAAAGTATTGATAAAGACGGCAAGCTGACTTCATTTGTAGAGAAAGAATTCAGAACAGGTAAGATAGCGCTCACGTTTAATGTCAGTGATGATACCAATGGTATCTATGTAAAAGTATTTTTTGGCGGTAAGGATGACAGCAGTGATGCCAGAGCTGAATGCAATGAATTTAAGAATTTGCTTAAGCCAGGTATGAGACTGCGAATCATGGGGAATGTGGCGCCGGACAGATTCATGTTTGATGAAATGGTAATGACGCCGCAGGGAATAATGAAGGCCGATGTAGAAGAACGTATGGACAATGCTGAAACCAAACGTGTTGAACTGCATTGCCATACTAAGATGAGTAAGATGGACGGTCTGACTTCCATGGAAGACCTTGTACATAAGGCAGTTAAATGGGGTCATAAGGCCCTGGCGATTACTGACCACGGTGTTGTGCAGGCGTTTCCGTTTTGTTTTGACGCTGCAGAAGGCAGTGACTTAAAGCTTATCTTTGGTATGGAGGGTTACCTAATTGGTGATCATAAACTGAAAGCCGGAGATTTGGACCGCGAACCGACGGATACAATTAAAAAGAGCCGCGTGCCGAAGATTCCCAGTTATCATATAATTATTCTGGCTAAAAACGAAACTGGTCTGCGTAATCTGTATAAATTAGTTACCATAAGCCATCTGCGTTATCTGCACAAAAGACCTTTACTGCCAAGACAGATTATTGAAGAGCATCGTGAGGGATTGCTCTTAGGTTCTGCCTGTGAAGCAGGGGAGCTGTACAGGGCTTTGCTCAGCGGTGCTTCTGACGAAGAGCTGGAAGAGATTGCTGCATTTTATGATTATCTGGAAATACAGCCTACTGGCAATAATATGTTCTTAGTGCGTGACAATCGCTGCACTGTAAAAGATATAGAGAATTACAACAGACGTATTTATGAACTTGGCAAGAAGATGGGCAAGCTGACTGTTGCTACCTGTGACGTGCATTTTTTAAATCCGGAGGATGCAACACTGCGTGCAATTCTGCAGGCTGGACAAAATTACAAAGATGCAGAAGAGCAGCCGCCTCTGTATTATCGTACTACGGAGGAAATGTTAGCTGAATTTGCATATTTGGGCAAAGATGTTGCTTATGAAGTCTGTGTTACCAATACCAATAAAATTGCGGATATGATTGAAAAAATCAAACCGGTACCTGATAGGGATCAGCTTTATTCACCGTTTATTCCTGGTGCTGAAAAAGCTATTAAAGAAATGTCTTATCAGCGGGCGCACGAATGGTATGGCGATACTTTGCCTGATATTGTAGCTGACAGGCTGAAAATGGAGCTTGACTCTATTATCAATCACGGCTTCTCAGTGCTGTATTATATTGCTCATAAATTAGTAAAAAAATCACTTGATGACGGTTATCTGGTAGGTTCCAGAGGTAGTGTTGGTTCATCCTTTGTAGCAACGATGATTGATATTACTGAGGTTAATCCGCTGAAGCCTCACTACAGATGTCCGAAATGCCGTCACAGCGAGTTTTTCCTTAACGAAGAATATGCATCAGGCTTTGACTTACCGGAGAAAAATTGCCCAGAATGTGGTACGCCGATGCTGCGTGACGGACATGATATACCATTTGCTGTATTCATGGGCTTCCATGGCGATAAAGTTCCTGATATCGACCTTAACTTTTCTGGTGATTATCAGCCTACTGCCCATAAATATACAGAAGAACTGTTTGGCAGAGATAATGTTTGCCGTGCCGGTACTATTTCTACTATTGCAATTAAGACAGCGCAGGGCTATGTACGCAAGTTCTACGAAAGTAAGAATAAGCATGTGCATCCAGCCTATATTGCTTCGCTGGTAGAAGGCTTTTCAGGCATCAAACGCACAACAGGACAGCATCCTGGCGGTATTATGGTAGTGCCGCGTAATATGGACATACATTATATTTCTCCTATGAACAGACCTGCTGATGAAAAGGATTCTGCAACGATAACTACACACTTTGATTATCACAGCATTAATGACCGTTTGGTTAAGCTTGATATACTGGGTCACGATGATCCTACGGTTATCAAGATGCTGGAAGAGCTGACGGCTATTCCGCCTAAAGAAATTCCCGTAGGTGATGAGGAAACTATGCGTCTGTTCCAGAATACTTCGTCATTAGGCGTAACACCGGAGCAGATTTTCAGTGAGGTAGGTACATTCGGTATACCGGAATGTGGTACTAACTTTGTTCGTACCATGATTAATGATGTACAGCCGAAAAATTTCAGTGATGTAGTACGTGTATCCGGTTATTCTCATGGTACTGATGTATGGCTGAATAATGCGCAGGATTTGCTTAAGGAAGGTAAGCCGGTAGAAGAAACCATTTCTACACGTGATGACGTAATGACCAGTCTTATTGCCAAAGGCGTTGAGCCGAGTATGGCTTTTAAGATTATGGAGCATGTACGTAAAGGTAAGGCAGCTAAAAAAGGTCTTGAGCCGGCTATGCTTGAAGCTATGAAGGGAGCAGGGGTACCGGATTGGTATATCAAATCCTGTGAAAAAGTACAGTATTTGTTCCCGAAAGCGCACGCTGTGGCGTATGTATTGATGGCATATCGCATTGCTTATTGCAAGGTACATTACCCGCGTGAATTTTATGCTGCTTATTTTACGGTACGCGCACCTGAATTTGATACTGCGTATATCGTAAAGGGTAAATCTTTTATCAAAGATTTTTTGAAAAACGTTTATCATCAGGGTAATCAGGCAACTACGCAGGATAAAGTTGCAGCAACTTACCTGGAGTTAGCTAATGAAATGCTGGAACGTGGTCTGGAGTTTGACAAGATAGATATTTATGCTTCTGATCCTGTTAAGTTTACTGTGACAGAAAAAGGTATTCGTCCTCCGCTGGCTGCATTGAGCGGTGTAGGTACAAGCGCTGCGCTGAGTATCGCTAAAGTTCGTGACAGGAATAATCCGTTTATTTCGCAAGAGGATTTGCGTATGCGGGCGCAGATAAGTAAGACAGTAATTGAGCGTCTTGCTGAAATGGGAGCACTTGACGATTTACCGGAAACTAATCAGATAGATTTGTTCAATTTATAAGAAACAACGGCTCATAGCGTAATTTGAGCCGTTGTTTTTTTGTTTGTGAGTTTAATTTGAGTTTATAATATGTTCCGCACTAAAATTTTTGCTGTTTATAATGAGTTTCTCAAATTTTTCGACAGCTTGACTGGCTTTGCCTGGCAGTAAATGAGTGTATGTTTGCATGGTAGTTTTTGGGCTGGAATGACCAAGCTGACCAGACACAACTACTACATCAGATAAGCTTCCGAGGATTGTTGCGTAGCTATGACGCAGGATATGTGGACTGATATGTGGTAGTCCGGTCTTTTCAATAGTACTGCACATTTTGTTATAGATGGTTGTATATGCCAAAGTTATTATTGTCTGATTAGGCTCGAGTCCATAAAGAGAATTTATATAATTCATGATTTGATTATATAAAAAATGGGGGATATCAATAATACGTTCTGATGATTTATTTTTTGGCGGTCCAATATTTGTAATACGGCTACCTTTATATGTCATTTTGCGCAAAGTACTTTTGACAGATATTGTATAGGGACTGATATCTGAAGGCGTTAATGCAAGTGCTTCTCCAATCCTCATGCCTGTATAAAATAAAAGATTAAATATAATTCTATATTGTTCGTCATCTAATGCATCGTAAAAGATATTATATTGCTCTGCAGTCCAGAACTTAGCCCGATTATCACAGGACGAAAATTTAGCTTTTTCAGACTTATCTACGGGGTTATGAATCAGACCGCAGTTTGTAATGCCGTATTCAAATACTTGTTTTAAGACCGTTCTTTTGCTGTTTACTGTAGATGAGGAAAGCGTATGTTGATTAAATTTATTTTTACGCGTCTTGAGTTTTACTATCCAGTCATTGATATTTTTAGTGGTGATATTCTTAGCAAGTATGTCACCAGCAAAATAGGGGCGAATGTAGAATTTGATTGCTTCCAATCGGTTGAGAACGGTAGATTTACGAATTATATTTAGTGTTTCTAATGTATATAAATGTGCCTCATATTGATTTAGTAAATCATCCATGAGTATGTCTGAGGTCTTTTCTTGCTGCTTAAAATTTCGTTCCCACGCATCAGCATCTTTTTTCTTATCAAAGCCACGTTTCACTTTATGCTTGTTTTTGCCGGTAAGTTCATCACGATAATAAAACTGGCAATACCATTTTCCAGTCTTAGAATCTTTATAGGATGGCATAAAAAACACTCCTTTGTTTTATAAACAAAACTTATGTTCGATAAACATAATTGAAAAATATGCAGCCCAATAAAGGGCTGCTTTTTTAGTTTTTCTTTGGATCTGGTAATTCTGTTAAGTATTCTAATTTTGTTCCGTCTGCATATTCAACAGCAGTTACTTCAATATTCCAAGAAGTTTTAGGGAAGTCTGATTTAATGATTGCTGCATCTTTTTCGATAAAAGGATTTAAATCGACTTTGTAATATCTTGTGATGATATTATTAGGTGATACCTGGCCTTTAGCAGTAAAAGATTTTGTTAATAGATTTTCTTGATTTGGACCAGTCAAAATAATATTAAAGTTTATGGAAGAAATGTCTTTGTCGGTCTGGTTTTGTAATTTAGTATCTATTTCTAACCAGTGACTTGCAAAAAAAGGATTATTATCTGTTGACAGAGACATTCGACCATTGGCTAAGATGACGCTTTTACTAAGTTTTTCTTTGATTGGTTTATTTAATTCAGCTAATTTTGCTTTTGTTGCATTTTCTACTTCGATTATAAATGAAGTTAAGTTAGTTATTTCTTTTAGCTTCCAGGTACCATCGTCAAGTTGGTTCATTTTAACTTTAATATCAAAATTCTTGTCTAATTTATAATGGTGGATAGTTATAGCAACATCAGCAGAGCCATTTTCTTTGCTTATAACAGATATATCTCTTATATCAAGACCTTTTACATTGGCTTTCTCTTCAATATTTTTAGCCATCTGCTTTTGTTCAGTATTTGCTGTATTATTATCAGTATTTTCACCTTTAACATCAGCAATAGTTTCTGCTTTTAGTTGAGCTACAACACCCGGCTTCATCATTTGAATGAATCCCATTGCAAAAGGATTATTTAAAATATCATCTTGGGATAATTTTGCTTGAGCAGCAATAAAATCATCAAATCCTTTATTATAAAGGGTGTCTAAATCAACATGTTTTTCAAATGTGGCAACATCATGTTTTTGAATAGATTCTTGAATAATCTTTATAGAGTATGCTGGAGTTTTAATGAAGTACAAGAAGTAATATGCAATAGCACATAATATTAAGATTATTAACCCTAACCCAATTTTTTTCTGCTTATCAGTCATCATAAACATCTCCTAAAACACTATTTGTTTTTTCTATTTTCTTTTAAAATATATTTTACTTTTTCATGAGTTTCTGATAGTAAAGTTAGTAATTCTAAACTTAAATCCTTATTAGTTAGAATATTAGGAATGTTAATCCAACGAGGTTCAATTGATATATTAGCACAGATTGGTATTGGTATTGTTTGGGTATTTTGAATGTGTTTTTTTGATAAAGGATATTCAGATATCGAATATTTTTCTATTAGTTTTGATTTTAGTGTATTAGCAAATAAATCTGGATGAAGCTTAATATATCTTTTATTTTTAAATCCGATGGTACTAGATATATTTAAAATTTGGTTAATTGATAAATTCATATTTAATTCGGCCATACAATCAAGGTGTAATATATCAGTATTATCTGTATCAATTGATATTAATTTTTTTAATAAATCTTGACGATGGTTTGCCAGAGCATAACTATAAAGAGCATTTGAAGAATAGCTATGAAAAGAATTATTTATGTGTTTATTTCTAAGTCTGAGTATTAAATTAAAAGCTTTTTCAGATTTATTAGAATCGAAATATAAGAAACGCTCTAAGCCATAATAGAAAATAAATACATATCCAATATCAATAGGATTATCAATATTAGAAAGCCAATTAAGATAAGTAGCTTTTTCATCTGCGGATAAATCTTTGTATGTTGGGAAATATCCTATCTTGGGAACTGGATGTAAAGGAGTTCCTATAGGTAATTTTACAGATATTGCACTGGGCTCAGTTTGACCATATATTGAGAATGTAAAGGAAATATTGTTAAATGAACTATAATTTTGTTTTATAGGTTTAATTTCATAGTTTTTTAATGGACCATCATAAAACCATAGCAGGTCTATTATTTCTTTGGGTATTTTGTTGATTATATTATTTTGTTGTGTACGAGTTATGTCAGTGTTTTGAAGTATTAAAGATGTTGATGTTTTGTCTGTTGTTTCTATACTATTCAAGAAGTTATTAAATAATGTATTAGCATATTGTAGTGTTGATTGAGGCAGATCTTGTATAGCCTTGATTTGGGCTAATGTTTTATTGATATTATTAATTTTTGCTTTTTGTGATTTTAGAGTTTGAATGTAATTGATTTTATCATTATAGATTCTGTCTACAATTTCATTAAATAAATTGATTCTATTTTGTTGTAGATTCTTTAATATATTTAATAACGATTTTTTATCAATATCGCATAAAGAGAGTTCATTTTCATCACAAAAATTAAAAATGTTAAATTTTTCAATTATTAGATTATAACGTATTATAGCTGTTTCTAAGTTTTTGGTATTATCAAATATATCAATACTTTCACATAAAATTTTATAATGAGCAAGTATTTCGTTTTGGTTAAAGGAAATTTTGTTATTCCAATCAGTTTTTATATTATTTGGTATAGCTGTGCAAATATTTAATAATTTTTTGAATTTATAACGATTTTCGATAGTTAATTGCTGGTATTTGCCGATTAAAGACCATAATCTCAGACAAGATTCTATTTGTGCATGTTCTAATTGTTTAGGTGTAAAATTGTTAGATGATGCAATTTCGTATAAATTTTTTGCAATGTTTATATCGAAAGTATCGCTCATAATACTTTTGGCAAGTATATCGGCATACTGATATATGTATTCGGCTTTATCGTTATTAGTAAAATTTCTAAACATTTTCATCACCGTATTTTTTACTATTATTTAATAATTCCCGTCAAATAATTATGAACATACTTAGTATTTGGTTTCTGTTTCTGAATGATTTGCTGCAGCATATTAATATTAACATCGTGATTATAAGATAATAGGCAGGCGGCAAATTCATTAGCTTCTGCTTCACGGCTGCTGCTTCGATAATAGGGAAGGTTTGCTTTCATCAGCATTCCGTACCCTTTATGAAGTCGAGCATGTCCTATTTCATGTGCAACAGCAACCAGCTTTTCAGCTTCAGACATATTGCTATTGATGACAATAGATTTTCGCCGGCGTGGACGAATGAAAAAACCTCGTATCGACGGTGGAAGGTCGAGTTCGTATATATCTATATGTAATTCCTTGGCAAGCTGATAAGGATTATAGGTATCATACTTTGCGACAAGGTTTTTTACTCTGAGCGGTATATTCATTTCTAAGCAAGCGTAAGCTTATTATTTAGTAGGTTTGCGCTTATTTTTTTCTTTTGCTTGCCAAAATACAAATTCCAGTGCATGACGGAGTTTTTCACGGTCCTCGTCATCTAACTGATGAAGCTCACCATCAAACATGATTTCTGTATTATTTAAAAATTCGCTGAGGTCGCGTTGGTCTTTTGCGGTATGTTGGGCGTTACGGCCAAGTAATTCATCTAATGTAATGTTGAAAATGTTGCACATCATTATTTTTATTTCGTCATTTGGCCTGCGTTCATCAGATTCATATTGTGACATAGTGCTTTTAGCTATTTTCAATTTTTCTGCTAATTCTTTTTGGGTAAGATTACTTTTTTCTCTAAAGAAAGTAATCCTTTGGCCCAGGCTTGTGGTTAATGTCATATTTATCACCTTATAAATAATTCGCTATTTGCGAATATTATATCATTTAAGTTTGCTACAATGTAAAATAATTCACAAAATGCGTATATAAATATTGACAGTTTGCAAAATGCGAATTATAATTGAAATATAAAGTTCGCGTAATGCGAACAAGAGAAAAGGAGGCAAAAGGATGTCATTAGTAGATGAAAGAATCGCAAAGGGATATTCCCAAAAAGAAATGGCTAAAAAGCTTAATTTACCTTACAGTACATACAATGAATATGAAACTGGTAAAAAAAGCATACCTTTGGAGGTAGCTTTAAAAATATCTAATATTATTCAAAAACCAATAGAGGTTCTTTTTTTGCCCATTCGGTTCACAGTATGCGAACGAGATAAATGAAAATAAATAGGGGGTAAGTCGTTATGGAAAAGTTTTACTTTACATTTGGCAGAGAGAAAGAACATCCGTATCAAGGCGGCTGGGTAGAGATTTTGGCAGAAAACAGGGAACAGGCAAAAGAGATTTTTAAAGCCGAATACCCGAACAGACCTGGTTCCAGCTTTTTGAATTATGCTTTTGATTACACAGAAGAAAGATTTCTTAAAACCTCTATGGTTAATGGTAACCTTGGGGCAAAATGCCACGCTGTTCATAAGTTTGATGATTACAAGCAGGTATGTGTTTGGCCGGGAACGACACTTGGTGATTCTACACCGGAAGATTTTGTTGAGAATATGCGAGAAAGATTTGGTATCCGAATCATTTTTTGTGAGGTTGTTCAAACTTATTCCGGCAGATATGATTTGTTTTTCAGAATCAACGGATATGACGTTGGTAAATTTGCTATTAAAAGAATTCCGTATGGAATCCGCTGGTGGGAAGACATTCTTGGCAATGGCAGAGGATGTGAATATCCTCCGGAAGTTTTAGAAAAATATCCCAATACTTGGGGACCATTAGATGAGGATGATGAAAATGAAAACTGCGAAGCTGATGATTAAACTGGCGTTGGTTATTGCCGTTGCAGCTTTTTGCTCCGGATATTTTGGTAAAAGTTATCAGCAAAATACTGCTGAATATGTCGTAAGAGAAGGCGATACACTTTGGTATGTTGCCGGCCAGTATTTCGGCAAAGAAGAACGTACTGACCACTTTGGAGAGTTTCAATGGAGAATTCGTGAGGACAATGCAGAACTCTTTGCCGATGGCAGGCAGTTACAACCAGGAGACGTGGTTAAGGTTAGATATTACACCGTAACCACTAAGCAATAATGAGTTTAAACTCATGAGTTTATTGTATCAGCGAAAGGAGGTGGAGATGATGTTGAAAGATATACTGGCAGATAGTCATATGTCGCAAATTTGCGTCAGCGACAGGGCTGCTATGCATAGAACGACCGTCAGCAAGATTATTTCATGTCCGGAAAATGCACATCCGATAATGTTTCTGCGTTTGGCCGAAGCATACGGTTTGCTGAAATTTAGGCTGCTGCACTGGTACTGCATGAATGCATGTCCTATCGGTAAAGCTTTAGCCGTTCCCGAATATAGGGAAGTTAGCCTGGCACGTTCGGCCTGCGGTTTGTATGCTTCTGTAACGCAGCTGAATACTGCATTAAGTAAGCTCCTGTCTGTTGCAGCTGATGACAGAGTGGATTGCAGCGAAGAAAAAGACCTCGCAAGCGTTCTGAAGAACATTCGCGAGGTCAAGCAGGCTATATCAGATATTGAGTTATGGGTAAGCTTAAATCCTAACTTGCTCACAAAAAAAGAAATCGCCAATGCGGTAACATTGACGACTTCGGTTGGTTAATTGTACAGGGAAAAGGTTGAGGCCCTTTTCTATAACCAAAGATATTATATCACATCAAGGGGAGGTGCTTCAAGTGACTAATGAAGTAGAAAGTGCATCCGCTTCTTACTATAACGTCAACGATATTATGAGGATTTGTTTTGTGGGCCGCAGCCGAGCCTATGCAATTATTAAACAGCTCAATGATGAACTCCGAGGAAAAGGATATCTGATACCGCGTGCCGGCATAACACCTAAAAGCTATGCTGATAAAAAGCTGTATTGTGGTGCCGCTAAATGAAAACCTACCATAAAGTTTGCCGTGTTTGTGGACTGCGATGGATTGTATCAAAGCGCGTAAAGAATAAACGGCGGTATGTATGCCCACGGTGTGAGCGAAAGTATTTTAATGGTGGCAAAAATGGTTAACACTCAAAGATATACTTTACAAGATTTAAAGGAGATTATGGAGCTTCGGCTTGATAAGCTGCGTTATTTATCCTCTGATGATATGACAGAAGAAAAGGCTGCAAAAATTGAGATTGAACTAAATGATTTATTGAGAATTTTTAAGGAGCGAGAAAATGGATAACACTGCAAAAAGTTTTGATGAGGAATATATGGATTATTCCCAACCAGCTGAAATGGCTGAAAAAGAAAAATTTACTGTAAGGGATATCAGTTCTGCCGAATGGTGTCTAAAACGTATTGCATGGCACCAAAAACATAAAGCTGATGCTTTAGCGTTCGTTGAATCTGAAAAGGCAAAACTGGATGAATACCTTGCAAAAGTTAATAGCGAAGAAAATGGAAGTATTGAGTATTTTACAGAACTTCTAAAGCCTTTTGCTATGGAGCAATTACAGGGTAGCAAAAAGAAAACTGTTACTTTACCATCCGGCAGCTTGAGCTTTAAGAAACAATCACCGGAATTTGTCAAAAATGATGAAGAGCTTTTGGCCTTTGCAAAAGAATCCGTGCCGGAATTTGTAAAAATTAAGGAGACCGTCGATTGGGGAGAGATGAAAAAGACCTGCCAAATTGATAACAGTCGCTTGGTAACAGCAGATGGTGAAATTGTTCGTGGTGTTACTGTGAATGAACGTGATGATACTTTCACAGTCAAGATTAAGGAGAAATTATGATATGAGCTACAAAAGAGCTGAAAACGATTATTTAACACCGCCGGAAGATATGCGCCCTGTCAAAGCGTGGTGTGACTGCTGCGGTGCGGAAATAAAAAAGGGCGATGAAGTATATACCTCACCTTTTAAAAACGTCTGCAAGAGCTGCTTAGATGATATGTCAGCTATAGATTTTATCAAGGATGTACTTGAAGAAAAGCTGGAACGAGCTTAGGAGGTTTATTTATGTTTAGAAGAGCTGAAAGGCGAAAAGCCTATTTGAAAATTGCTTTATGTGGTGTTTCCGGCAGCGGCAAAACATATTCTTCTCTGCTGTTGGCAAAAGGATTAGGCAATAAAGTTGCCATGATTGATACAGAAAATGGTAGCGGGGAGATGTACTCTCATTTGTACAAGTATGATGTTTGTCCAGTTAATCCGCCGTTTAATCCTAAAAAATATATCGAAGCCATACAGGAGGCCGAAAGTCTTGGGTACGATGTACTGATTATAGATAGTTTTTCACATGCATGGTCCGGACAAGGCGGTATCTTGGAAATGGTTGATAAGAAAGCTGCTGCCAGCAGAAGTAAAAATAGTTTTACTGCATGGCGTGATGTTACTCCAGAACATAATAGGCTTGTTGACACTATTTTACACAGCAAGATGCATATTATTACTTGCATGAGAAGTAAGACTGCGTACGAAATGCAGGATGATGGCACCGGTAAAAAGACGCCTGTAAAAGTAGGCTTAGCTCCTATTCAGCGTGAAGGTGTTGAATATGAGTTTACTATTGTGTTTGATATTTCTGTTGAAAAACATCTTGCTATAGCATCCAAAGACCGTACAGGTTTATTTAATGATTTTATAGACCGCTTAACACCAGATGTTGGACAACAAATCAAAGAATGGGCTGAAAGCGGTGCAGACATAACAGAAAATAAATTTGTAAGGCTGACAGAAGATGGCCATTGCTTTGTTAGAAGAAGAACTGGATTTACCGACATTGAGTTATTAGACGATGAAATGTTAGGAAAAATGCTTGATACTCCGTCATATGAATTAGCGCATAAAGCTATTAGTGAACTGTTGAATAGCCGTAAGGCTGCTCAAAGTGAAGTTGAATCAGATAACCCGCAAGTACAAGAAGCAAGTGCTGATGAAGCGTCAGAAGCATTTGTTGATGCCGAGAATCTTCCTTTATCGGATGATATGTTCAAAGATGATGCGATAGATAAATAATCATGAACTATATCTCCCAACTCAATGGCTTTTGGCGTTGGCGGCAACTGAACATCATTTCTCCTAAAGCTATGTTGCTGTATTTTGCAATTATGAACTATGCAAATATGAGTGGCTGGCAAGAGCATTTTACGGTGCCGTCTGATTGTTTGATAGCCATAACAGGGCTTGGGAAAAATGAATTATCAATCTGCCGCAAAGAGCTGGTCGAACACAAATTGATAGATTACGAGCGTGGTTATCGTGGGCGGCCAGCTCACTACAGATTATTTCTATTGTATTCGGATGGCAAAAAGGCTGAAGGAAATACTCCTGTATTTGGGACTAATTCAGAAAATAGCATTATAAATAGTACCGTATTTGGGAATAATCTGACGAACAAGATTGATATTAGTACCGTATTTGGGACTAATTCAGAAAATAGTACTGGAAATACTCCCGTATTTGGGACTAATTCCGGGTATGTAGTAACTACTTTAGATTTAGATATATATAAACAAAATAATAATTATATATATATAAATAATATATATAATACAGATTTTGCGTTTACGACTGATATATTACCAGGAAGTAAGGCTGTAGGACACGCTTGCAGCTACGATGACCTTTCCTTGACTGCTGGAGGACCTGGTGATGAAGAAAAAGGAAGTACAACGGACGGACCCGCTGGCAGCGTCAATCGTTGTGTGAATTTTTACATTTCTGCCATTCACCCTTTTTTCAGTACGGAAGAACGGTATATGGTTTATACCTTGGTTAAGGAATTTGGAGCGAAAGCTTTTATCGGAGCCGTAAAATATGCAAAACTGAAAAAAGTACGGCATAAAAGCACATGGAAGTGGTTGCAGACTGTATTAGACAATGGCGACTGGCGGAAAGGCTACGAAAATACTGAAAATCAAAAAAAGCCGAAACATGTATCGCAGATACCGGTAATTACTCCGGATGAAATTTTTGACAGGTGATGTTATGAGCCGAGAATGGATTTCAAAACAGGATGTGCTTGATGGCATAAAAATCTTGATGAGTAACGGCAAAAAGTTGCCGTATGCAGAACGGATTAAAGAGATTGCTGATTCGTTTCCGGAAGGAACGGATGCTGCAACAATTCGCAAAGCTTGTATTGAAGAGCAGCGGAGGCAGGTACAACAGCTTGCTGAGGTTTGGCTTGATATTTTGGTGCCAAAGCCAGAGCTAAGAGCCGGTGTTCCTGTTATGGATAGGGAAAGATGGCTGTTAGCAGTTAAACAAAGCCTTAGGATAAAGGATTATCACAAGGTTTTGGATATGTCTATCGTCGGGCAGGGCATTGATGAAGCAGACGGGATTATCAAAAAGGCACGAGAAGCTGCCGCTTACGAGGCTCAACAGAAAGCTAACGCCGAGTGGAGAAGCTTCGGAGATAAGTTTGAGGAAGATGACCGCTACCGCAATAGAATTTTAGCTCATTGGACAAGCGCACGACTACGCAAGGGCATTTATAATTTTGATTTTCCCAGCGTAGTAGGTGATAAGCCTCCAGACGTTCTTCAAGCTAATAAAAAAATGCTGATTCGTGAAGCAAAGCTAATGTTCCCTGGCATTAAGGAAGATGATGTAATGAAGAATCTTATGCTGATTGGCATGCAACACGTTAATGAACAGCATTGTAATAATTGTACTGGATGGGAAAAGTGTTATATGAATGGCCATAAATTAGGCCTTGATTTCGAGGAAGGACGCTTTTTTGTTACGGCTGCAGCACGTGTCTGTCAGAAGTATGTTGCTGCTAAAGAGGCTGCGAAACAGCAGGAGGCTGCGCAGCAAGCAAAAATTCAAGAATATTTGAAAAAGCTGGGGGCATAGTATGAATAAAGTGATACTTATGGGACGTTTAGTACGGGATCCGGAGGTCCGCTACACCCAGACCGGTAAAGTAGTAGCACAATTTACACTTGCTGTTGATAGACCTTTTACTAATCAAGATGGTCAAAGAGAGGCAGATTTTATAAATTGTGTGCTTTGGGGAAAGCCGGCTGAACTACTTGGCAATGGAGTACACAAGGGACAAAAAGTTCTTGTTGAAGGTCGTCTGCAGATTCGCAGTTATGATGCAAAAGATGGCTCAAAAAAATGGATAACGGAAATTATAGCAAGTGTATTTGAGTTCTGTGAAAAGAAAGAAGAGACTTCTGCTAACTATCCAAGTGGTACTAGTACTTCTTATGCAGGACAAGGAAGCAATATGGAATCATTTGGTAGCGCAGTACCTTTTGATGAGGAGATACCGTTCTGATGAATAATGCAATTAAAGGTAAAAAGAATAGGGTAGCCGGCGAGCTGTTTGAAAAGATGATAAGCGCCAGCTGTGACTGGTACCTTTCTGAGAAGGTGGCAAAAATTGAAAAGCAAAGTGAGCCGATGAAAGTTATAAAACCTCTATCGCTTGGAAGATTTGTTGCGTGCTTTGCAAAGAAGTCTGGTGTTGACTATAAAGGCACGTTGGCTGGTGGTAGGGCTGTATGTTTTGAAGCAAAGCATACTGATACAAAGATTATGCCGCGCAGCCGATTAGAAGAATGGCAGATAGATTATCTGAAAGAGCATATGGAAATGGGAGCTATAACTTTTGTTTTATTGTCTTTTGGGCTGGAAAGGTTTTACAGAATTCCATTTGAATATTGGCTGAACATGAAGCAGATATTCGGTAAAATATCTGTTTCTGAGAAAGATATCCAAAAGTTTAGAATACCGGCTGTAGGTGGAAAAATTAAGTTTTTAGACAATATAGGATGTTGAATTATGGCAAAGGTTGAGGCTCTTTCAAATATTCGATTTCATAGCAGTCAAGAGAATTTGTGTTTGCCGAATGGTAAATGTAGTGACTGTGGTAATTGGTGTATTTATATAATTTTAAGAATGTGGGTGCGTATTATGAAAAATAAATGTATGAAGAAAAATATTTTTGCTAGACAGAATTATAGGCAGACTTTTAAAAAGTATGGCTATGAACCGATTTCTGGTGAGAAGATGAAAGTTAGAAAAACGAAGTAGTAATAAAAAAAGAGCCTGCCTCTAAGACAAGCCCTAAACTGATTTTCGCTTTAATATTATATCAATTTATATCAGTTTTCGCAAAGGGGGCAGACTCATTATGATAAGACAACCAGGAGAACTTGAAAGAATCATTGAACAGACTGCTAAATTGACGGCCGAAAAAATATATGCCAAGATGAGAAGCGATAATGCCAAAGAACAGGACAGTTTGTTTGATAAAAGACTTTATAATACAAAGCTTTTGTTGGAGCATTATAGATTATTCAAAGAGCATGCTGAAAATGCTGTGTTTGAGCTTACGCGTTTAGATGAAGCAGAGCTGACAGCTATTGAGATAATGGATTCCATGTGGCAGTCTGCCGGTCCGAGCCGCGGGGAAATAGCAATAGAGAGTATTGCCAACAGTACGTTAAGAACTCAAATTGTAATAAAGCATATCGACGAGATGCTCGGTATCTATGAGGCCTATTGTTATCGCAGCGGAAAGCCGGAAAACGAACGACGCTGGGATATTATAAATAACATGTATATTAAGCCATTACAAGGTAACAAAACTAAAACCGAGTTATACGAGGAGCTTGCTGAAAAACACTTTATTAGTGACAGGCAAGTCAAATATGATATTAATATGGCTTTAGAGCAAATAACAGCATTGTTATTTGGTATTGATGGTGTTAGAAGGTTGGAAATGAAGAAAAGAAGATAAATAAAAGGCACTTGCATTAGCAAGTGTCTTTTTATTTTTGGTTTGATATAATTATTTGTATAGATGAAAGATAGGGAGTTTTACTATGAATTTTATTGAATTAAATGATAAAAATAGAAAAAGAATGAATAACCTTATAAAAGAAGATTTTTCTTTTGAATGGGAAGATAAGAATCTGTTGAATATATTGAGTGGTGAATTACCAAGTATTTCTATGCGACGATATAATGAGGATATCGCAGATGAAATAATAGCATTGGAAGCATTGATTAATGAATATGATTTTTTTAGATGTAATAATGATAAAGATTATATTAATAAAATAAAAGATGCTATAGATAGAGTTAAAAATAAAGATGAATACTGGATTGGGTATAGTTATTTAGAAGTTGATGAGGCTATAAAGAAACAGAGATTTTGTATTATTGAAGGGGTAGCAGGTATAGGTAAAAGTTATTTTATTTATTTGTTAGAGCAGAGTTTATCAGAAAAAAATATTCCTCACTTATGTGTATATGGCAAAATACAGAAGAATGTATCTGATATAGATTTTGAAGAGATTATAAAAGCACATTCTGATAAGTTTGTGTTTATTTTTGATGCTATAAATGAATTAGAACAAAGAGAGCAGATTGAATTATTGAACTTAATAGACTCGTTAAGACATTATAAAAATATACGTATTGTTCTAACATATAGATCACATTCTATGGATGAAAAGATTGTTGAAGATTTTAAAAGTCTAGCTGAATTCCATTATTTATTTCAGGGTGTGTCATTTGAATCAGCTTTTGATATGTTAGTATATTATAAGATTCCAGATTTATACAAATATGAGGATATATTATATTCTAGAAATCCATTATTTTTAAATATGCTTAGAGTTATTTTAGATAATAAAAAAATAAAAGAAGATGATATAAATAGCACTGCATCTATAACATATATTCTTGAATCTTATGTAAAAGAAGCATTAAGTAAGTACGGGATAAATAAAGGACCTAAATTTAATATTAAGAGTTATTGGTTAGATATTAAACAAATTGCAAAAGAAATGTATTTAACAGAGAAAAAATACATTGAAATAAATAGACTAAAATCTATTGTTCAAAATAAAGATTTTTTTGATGTTATTAAATCTATAGGAATATTCGATTTTACAGTACATGATGATAGAACAATTTGCTATTTTTCTTATGATTATCTTACAGACTTTTTAATTGCGAGATCTTTATTTGATAATTTTAAGGATAAATCTATAGATGAAATAGTTGATTTAATTGAAAAGAAGAAATCTATATTTTATGGTGCTAATGAACCTTTAATCTTAATTATATTTGATAAGTACTCCCATGATTATAATATGATACATGATATATTAAAGAGAACTGGTTTAATTGCTGATTTGCAGTATGAAACTATTTTAAAAGTTGTTTTTAAGACAGATGATCATATAAAAAATTTTTTAGGTGCTTTTCATCCACGAAATAGTTCTGAGTTAATTAAAATTTTTGGAGGTTATATTAATAAGCCTTTTAATTGTATCAATTATTTAAACGATTATTATTTTTACAATAGAACAGCTCAATTAAGTGAATTAACTGAAATATTAAGTGGTCAATTCTTATTAAATGTTAAATTACGGTTGAAAAGTATTTTGTATCTAACCTTACTGCAAGATAGTGATAAGGATAGAAATAAAGAAGCATTTTACTTTGCCTTATGGTGTAGTTCTGCATCAAATCAAGATGTTAGATGTTTAGCAACAAAATTATTATATGAGATTATAAAAAAAGACAGTGGATATTGTTCAATATTAATTTCGAATTATTTTAAGGTTATAGATCCATATATAAAGGAGTCAATAATCTATGTATTATCTAGTTGTTTAAAACAAAATTATCAAATTTGTGAGTTTTTTAATAATTTAATTAAAAGTCATAATTATCTGAGTGCTAATAGTATAAAAAGAATATCTAAATATCTGAACAAAGAATATTCATATATCCATTGGAGTAGAGAAAATTTATATTTTCCTCAAAAAAGAAATATATCAAAAGTTTTTGACTCTATTTTGATGAAAACAGAACTTGAGGATAAAGAATGGCTACCATTTAAATATTTATATAAAGAGAGGATAGAAGTATATACTAAATTTATTGCAATTGATAAAAGAATTATTTTTAGAATTAATTGTTATTTAAATGAAAAATTTGCTTGTGTTAAGCATGGTGAATGTCGTGGTTCCATGGATTTTGAAAATTATATTATTAAGAATATTTTTAAAATCAATGCAAGAATGACATTGGATATTTATTCCATATTAAGTTCTCTTGAATCTGTTTTCAAGGAAATATACACATTATTTGAAGAAAAAATACACGACATTTAATGTTCAGTATGGATATTATCAAAATTCAAAATTTAGAAAATTTATGGATATAGCTGTTGGTTATCTATATGGAAGTTTGATGTGCAATTATTATACGAATCAATTTAGCTCATTTAACACTGAAAAAAATATGATAGGTTATGAGGTATATGATCCTTTGCGATATGATGAAAAAACGTGTATAACTGCACCAATACCAGTTTATAATGAAAATATAGAAAAACTTAATGATTGTATTATTGAAAAAATTGATTTTTCTATGGAAAAAGATCAATATTGGGTTGATGATTTAGAGTTAAGTGGACAAAATTTATTAAACGTATTGACACCAGTGACTATGAAAAACACTGAATGGATAATGCTGGCGGGGCAAATAAAACTATATGAAAAGAAAAAAGAAATTAAGCAATGGGAAGATATTTACTTTATATATTCTTGTTCTTCAGATGATGTGTTTATTACTAATGACGGGAATGCACGTTATTTGACTATTGAATTAGAATTGTACGAGGGGTGTTTGGAGGAATATCGATATTGTGTTAACAAACCTTGGTTATGCAAAAAAGGTAAACTTTTAAACAGTGAAACAGACATTATTGATGAAACACATTTAATTTTGCCACCAGCTGATATAATTAATTTTTTTGATTTACATATTGAATATTCTGATATGTCATGGAGAAATAATGAGAATGAAGTTGTAGTACTATGTAATAATAATAAAAGTTCTTATTACAAAGATTTTATTATTGGTTCAATTTTTATTAGAAAAGAATATTTTGATAGATTTTTAGAAGAACATACTATTAAATATTTCTCATATACGGAGAAGCGTTTGAGGAGTGGATTCAAAGGGAGTTCTTCAGCCCACTTTGAAGTACAAAATGGCAATATATTAAAAAATATAATGAGGGATGATAATAGTAAAATTGCAGAAGTAAGTGAGCAGTGTATAAAATGTGAACATAAATTATACCGACCAAGAAGAGATATTAACTGGGATGAAGTAGAGAAAATTATTTTTGGTAGAAAGGAAAAATATGAAAATAATAAAGAATAATTTAGTAGCAATAGCTATGATTTCTTTTACTATAGCATTATTGATGCCTATAATAGTAATGGTTCTATATGTTTTACCGTATCCATATTTCATGAATGGAGTTATGAATGTTGATAATGTTGGCTCAACTGCTGACTTTCTTGCCGGAACAATGACACCATTTCTAACGATTGCAGCTTTCTTTTTATTGCTTAAGGGATATTTTATGCAAAAAGAAGAATTGGCTCAGACTCGTGAAGAAATGAAAAGAAGTGCTGAAGCATTAGATCAGCAACGTAGAATTATGGAAGAAGAGAAAAATCTTTCAGAAGCTCAAAAAGAGTTGGAAAATTTTATAAAATTGTTAGAACGCTGGGAGCCACTAGGAGACAATATAAAATTTGAGATGCCTAAATTTAAGATAGATGTTTTAAGAGGTCGTCTATTATATGATTGTCAAAACTTAGATGAAGTGACTCTTAGAGAATTTTTTGTGATTTTAGGTCATATTTTATCTAAGGCTTTCGATGGGATAACTTTATGGAGAGATTTATCAAAATTAAAATTTCAAGATTTTTATGCTTCTGATATGAAGACATTTACTGATAATGTTATAACAGCTAGAGCTTTTAACTATTTTGCAAGATTCTATTTGGTTTTAAAATATATTGATGCAATGAAATATAATGATATGAAAATTTTGGCTTTAAATAATTTAAAAATGGCATTAACACCATATGAAAGATATATTTTTTCATATGCAGTAATAGAATTAGATATGTATATTTTAGATACTGATGATAAAGATTTTAAAAATTTAGTAAAGAAGTATAGTGATATTTTGTTTTTATGATTAGTAAGATTGATATAGTTTAAAATAAACTTAATGAAGGTGAGTAATTTATGTCATTATATAAACCATTTACAACGCAATATGGAAGGTGCGCTGTTAAAGCTTATGAGTTAATGCAGGGTGGTGTTGATCCAGAAGTTGCTTGGGATAAAGCTGCATATGAAATTATACCTTCAAAAAGTAGTAGGATAAAAAGTTGTCCTAAATATTTCTTCCTTGGATTATTTGGTATAAAGAGAGGGAGAGGGGTTAATACAGAATATGCTATAAAAGCATTAAATATTCTAAAAAATAGGAATATAAATTTAGATGAAGTTACTGTAAAAGAATTTTGGAATAATGAGTTAAGTGATAAAGATTATAATGGGCAAGTACATATTCTTTTTGATTTAAAAGCCAAAGGATATCTATAATCTATTTGGAAAGGTCGTTTTATGATGATTAAAAGTTGTAAAGTTATATGGGGAGATAATAAGATTGAGGGAGAAATTCTATCTTTACAAAATATAAACAAAGTTACTGTAGCTTCAGCGTATATTTCGGAATATGGATTAGAATTTATTGAAAATTTAAAAGAAAAAAATTCTTTGGCTAATGATAATATAGAACTATACATTTCCTCTGAATTTTCATCAGAAAATCCGTATGAATTACTCAAAAAAGCAAATGAGATTTGTGATGTATATATAATTGCTGATAAGTTTTTTCACGCTAAAGTATATTATTTAAAGGCTTCTAGTGGCTTGAATAAAGTTGTTTTTGGTTCATCAAATATGACATTGGGTGGATTTAAAAATAATTTGGAATTCAACGCAAGTGGTGCTGTAGGAGATCCTGGTAATATAATGGCTGATAATAATAACGAGGTAGAAAAATTCTTTGAGTACTGCAGAAAGATTGCAAGAAGAGTGGATGAAGACGTTTTAGAAGTGTATAGAAGTTTATCAGATGAGTTTGCCAAGATTAAGAATCTGAGAATGGATGTAAATAGTAAAATAGTGAATAATATTGTCTATGAAAAAGATCCGTTCTCAAAAAATGATTATGACTTTAGTGATTATTATTTTAGATATGAGGATTATGAGACTCTGTTTGATAGAAATATAAGAAAAAAAGGAGCTGAAATTAATAGAAAAAGAGAAATTGTTAAGAAAAAGTTACTTTATATTCATGAAAAAATATATAAAGAAATTTTAAAGTTAGGATTAGAATGTCATAAAAATAAAGAACATATTACATCTCAAATTGCGTTGAATCAGTTTAATGATTATAAAGTTGATTGGATAGGTGTAAGATATGGTAAAAAAGAAGCTGAAATAGAGTCTTTAAACGATAGAAATCAATTTTCCAAAGATGTTTGGGGATTTCAAAAACATGCATGTATGCAGTTTGCTTTGGGGCAAAATTGCTTTTTTATTAGCTTATTTTTTGCAGTAAAGAATGATGCGGTTGATAGAGCACATTTACATGATACTTTAGCTTTGAGGGATAAAAATGGAATATTAGCAAAGAGCATTGTTAGTGAAATAGAGAAGTTACAAGGATTAGGATTGCGATGGTATTTTATAGACGACCAATGTACATCTTGTTTTGATTTTGATAACGATAATCCTGAAGATTTTATTGAAATTTTTAAAAGAGAAGATAGAGATGGAAGATATTCATTTTTAACTCATGAATATTCTGTAAATGATGAGAGAATAAAATCTTCGGAAAGTATAGGTAATGAAATAATAAGAATGGTTAAATTATTGTTACCTCTATACAATTTAATGGTTTGGAAACCAAGCCTTTAAAATTTGATAAATTTATAGATTATAACAAAGGCACTTACAAATTGTAAGTGCCTTTGTTATAATATTAGTGTAATGGATTTAAGCCAGCAATAGTGGAGCCAATAGTCCAAACAGGTTATTTTAGTGAGGAATCTGCAAAAGATTTCATTATGTGCATTACCGAGGCTACAATCGAACAAACAATTGATATGTTAGTTGATTATGGTGTGTTTATTAAGAAAGGAATGATGCGTATGATGAAAAAACTTATAATTACCATGGTAGTTTGGTTTAGTTGCAGTGTAGCACAACCTGTTGTGTTGGCTTAAGTCCATTAATACCCTACTAAATTTTTAGTAGGATTTTTTTATTTTTACTATATTAGAGGTAAGTGAAATGTTGATTAATGAAATTTTTGAACAAATTTTAGAAAAAAAAGAAAAATATTATGTTTGGAGTATTTATTTGGATAAATATAATACTCTGGATAGAAGTGAAGATATAGATATTTTTAAGATTATTTTGTATATTATGGATCTAAAATATGATTATAATAGTAAAAAGTTACTTGATTTAGAACAACAAGAAACTTTAGATAAAATATATAATATTTCACTTACTAGAGATAATATAGATAAACTTATATCATTTGATTATACATGTCTACCTGTAGAAATAACTGCAAAGTTGAACTTGTTTTTATGGGAGTATATCAAAAATTCACTTGCATTTGCAGAAAAAGCAATTAAGGAATATTATATCTTGTATGAAAAAAATTTTGACATAGATGAATGGGTAGATTGTTTTGATTATTTAAAAGTAGTTGTTAAGTTGTGTAGGCGTATTGGTGAAAGTAATGAAATTGCTAGTGAGTATTTAGATAAATGTTTTAATAGCTTATTGTCAATAAATGGTGAAGATAGGTTATACTTATCACTAAGTATTATAGAATTACTCATAGAAGTTAAATACAAAAAATTAAATGATATTACTAGCTTATTAGATAGAATTATTAAGATATCTGAAGATGAAAAAGATATTTGGAAAGTAGAGTCAGCCTATAGAGTAAAGTGTGAATTATTAAAACATTTAAAACTTAATGCTCAAATTAAAGATGTAAAATTAGATTTAGCTAAATTTTATGAGAAGTTATTAGATTTTGAGGATGACAATTTAATTCATCAGAATATAGATGTTTTAAATAAATTAATAAAAATATATAAAAATGATGGTTCAAGAAGTAAGAGTGATTTTGAACGAATTAAAAAACTACTAGTAAATGAGCAAAAGAAAATTATAAAGACTATGAGCCACTTCACTCGTGAAGTTGATTTATCAGAACAAAGAAAATATTTTACTTATGTAACTCAAAATTTGAATATGTTACAATGTTTGATTTTTTTAATGGATAATTCTATATTTTATAATATTAGAAAATTAAGAGAAGAAATGATAGAAGAAGTACATAGTTGTCCTTTTACTTATTTGATAAATAATAGTTTTTATGATACTGATGGTAGGTGTATTTATAAAATACCAGGTATTAATTTTGAAAATGAAGAAATTGTAAATCAACACTTATATCGTTTTTTGGGAAGACATGAAGGATTTTTAGGCGATACTGGATTAAAATGGATTTTAGAATACATTAGATCTAATTTTGAATTTGATTTAAAAAATACTGATTTTATAGTTAGTAATAACTTATTGATACCTTCGAGTAGACAAGATACTATAGCGTTCGCGGTATATTTAGGTTTTACAGGAAGAGTCTATGAAGCACTGCAAATTTTGGTAATACAAATGGAAGAATGTTTTAGAAATTTAGCTAAAATGTTGGGCGGAGTTCCATATGTGTTTAATGATGATGGGACATCTGATGTTAAAACAATAGGGTCGTTATTAGAAATGGAAGAAATAATTGATATTGTTGATGAAGATATAGTATTTTGTTTCAAAGGATTATTAAATGAAAAAGCTGGATCTAATTTCAGAAACCAAATTGCACATGGAATATTGGATAGAGATGATGCAGAACGAGGCGATGGAATTTATTTGTTTTGTGTAATTATGAAGTTTTTAATGTACTTTTCTAAAAAAACAGTAGATGTGTTTGTAGATAATAGAGACTATATTCAGAGAATTAAGGATGAATTTAATAACGATGATATGATGTTGTTATCTTATTTAGTAGAATTTTCTGAGAAAAATCAAAAAATAAGATACAAATTTTTGGATTTTGAAAATTTAAATGGTGAAGCAGATTCTATTCAGAAAGCTAGAAGAACGGCTCAGGGTATGTTGTTTGAAAAAATAAATGAATATAAAAGGAATAATATTGAAATTCCTGCTCCTACTATTTTAGAAGTGGTGCCAAACAAAAGAGAAATTATAAGTGTTGTTGTCAAAAAATGACTTCATTTTTATTTCATTTACACTTCATATCCTAAAATGATACAATTAAGATGCGAAAATTGAATATTGAAAAAACCGCTTGTTTGTCTGTGGCAGGCGGTTTTTTCTTTGCCTTTTTTCGTAAACATACTGCTTAAAGGAGGAATGATAATGGAAGCAGTAATCATTTTAGGGGCATATTTTGTAATTATGATGATTGCAAGTTATTGCCTTACACAAAGGGAAAGCTCATTGAAAGGATTTATCGTTGGAAACCGGCAGATGGGGACGGTAAAATCCGCAATGAGTATTGCGGCAACATGGATATGGGCGCCAGCATTGTTTGTATCAGCAGAAAAAGCCTATAGTAATGGGTGGCCAGGATTGTTTTGGTTTTTGGTCCCTAATATTTTATGCTTATTGGCTTTTGTACCATTTGCCAGACGAATACGGCAGCAGATGCCGGAGGGAATGACACTAGCAGGTTATATGGCGGAACAGTACCAATCACAGACTGTAAAAAAGGTGTATATCGGGCAGCTGGGCCTATTAGCCATATTATCTACGGCAGTGCAGCTTTTAGCTGTGGCAAAATATTAGCCGGGATGCTTGGTGTAGGATTTGTGCCGACTATGGTTATTTTGGCCGGAATTGCATATTCTTATTCGCAGTTTAGCGGAATACAAGCTTCTGTGATTACTGATGCTGTGCAGATGATTCTTATATTAGCTGCCTGTGCTTTGCTTGTGCCTTGGGCTTTGAGCATGGATGGAGGCATACAGAATATGTTGTCCGGATTATCTGGAATTAGTGGCGATTATAGCAGCCTTATTTCAGAAAGCGGTATTGCATTATTCTTTGGCTTTGGTTTGCCTGCAGCATTGGGACTGATGGCTGGTCCGTTTGGTGACCAATGCTTTTGGCAGAGGGCTTTTTCTATCAAAGAAAGTAAAATCAAAAAGTCTTTTGTCTTGGGAACAGTATTCTTTGCAGTAGTCCCTTTATCAATGGGAATTTTAGGCTTTATTGCGGCCGGCAGTGGGCTTGTTGCTGATAAAAGTATCATCAATTATGAGCTTGTAGCTCAGCTGTTTCCTGCATGGGTAACAGTTCCGTTTCTATTTATGATTATTTCCGGATTATTGAGTACCATAGACAGTAATCTGTGTGCTATTGCTTCATTGGTTCCGGAATTAAAATCAGACACGAAGCTCAAGCATATTAAAATAGCAATGGCAGTGCTTTTGGTATGTGGAATTATCATTGCTGACATTCCTGGTATCACCGTAACACATCTCTTTTTGGTATATGGTACATTGAGAAGTACCACAATGTTGCCGACGATTTTTACATTACTTGGCAAGAAATTAAGTCAAAAGGGGATATGTTACGGTATTTTATTTGCAATGATTGTAGGGCTTCCTATTTTTGCCGCAGGAACGATTTTAAATGACAGCTTATATAAAACTATAGGCTGCATTTTCGCAACGTCTATGGGCGTTATAGTAGCGACAGTATGGAGGTGTTTTGTGCATGAATAGAATAATTGGCCGTAAGAAATTCAGTAAGCATGAAGACTGGCTAAAAGTATATAAGAATCCTGAAGCTTATGTATCACTGGCCGAAGTGCAGGAGGCAGAAGCCGCTGCTCTTAAAGATATCAAATCAAAACTGCAGCGATTCAGTAAACCTATTTATGGATATAGCGGAGGCAAAGACAGCATAGTTTTGGCAGAATTATGCAGAAAGGCCGGCGTTAATGTTGGTATTATGTCCATTACAGAGCTGGAATATCCTGCTTTTGATAAATGGGTTAGGGAGAATATCCCTGCCAATGTAAAACTTATATCAACTGGACAGGATTTGGACTGGCTGAAAAAACATCCGAAACGATTTCTGTATAAGAAAGAGGATAGAACGGATGTACAATCTCCGGAAAACAGAAAAATCCAGCATCGGTTTTATGATGAATACGGAGCTGATGTTATTCTTCTTGGCAGGAGGAAAGCAGACGGCAATTTTTCCGGAAAAAATGGAAGCAACATTTATTCTGATCCAAACGGTAGAACAAAGTTTAATCCTATTTTAGACTGGCCGCATGAATTACTGCTTGGGTATATTCACTATAATAACCTGGATATGCCGCCGATTTATGACTGGCCGGATGGCTTTATTCAAGGTACACATCCTTGGTTTTACCGAGAGGTAAGAAAAGATATTGAACAGACATTGCGGGAAATACATGGCATTGATAGTACACTTTTGGCAGAAGTGGCTGATGTTTTTCCTGTAGTAGCTGATTTTTTGAAGAAAATATAAAGTAAATCACTTTTGGGGGTAGTGAATAATGAAAACTATTGAGGTATCCGTAAACGAATTAAAATTGGCAGAAAAAAACGTAAGACTTCATAACGAAGTACAGATTAAGGAGTTTGCCCGTTCCCTTGAGATGTTCGGGCAGCTCCGTCCTGTAATCGTTGATGGCGATTATAAGATTTTATGCGGCAATGGGCTTTATCTTGCGGCAAAAAGGTTAAATTGGCCGAAACTCAATGTAGTTGTTATGGCTGATTTGACAGAAGCTCAAAAGAAAAAGCTCATGATTGCAGATAATCGTATTTTTGAGCTTGGCTCTTCAAATTTTGAAGTCATTGACGAATTTTTCCAAGAATTGGCTGGGGATTTAGACATTCCTGGCTATGATGAAGAAATGCTTCAGATGATGGTAGGCGATATCGAGGCCGTTAATGAACAGATTGAAGAATATGGCAAATTAGAAAAGGAAAAGGTTGAAGAAATTACTAAAAATCAAGATACGCTTGAACAAAAAATTGAAAATGAAAGGAAAATTGGTAATGAGGAAAGTATTACAACCCAAAAACCACAGGAACAACCGCAGGCAGCGGTGATTGAAGAAGAAAATTCCGAAAATCAGCAAAAATACGTTATCTGTCCCAAGTGTGGTGAGAAAGTATGGGTATTGTAGCATTGGAAAGCAGTATTGATGTTGTTCGAGCTGCCGAAAAAAGAATACTCAATATTTTTTCTAATAATGTTCCTGTATATTTTTCTTTTTCTGGAGGAAAAGACAGTTTATGTCTTGCAGATATCATTTTAAAGCTCATTCAGAAAGGAAAAATTTCTCCGAAGCTGCTTACGGTCATATTCATTGATGAAGAAGCGATTTATCCGTGTGTTGAAAAGCTTGTACTGAAATGGCGTAAGAGATTTTTAATGGTTGGAGCAAAATTTGAGTGGTGGTGTATTGAATGCCGCCACTATAATTGCTTTAATGGTCTTGAGAATGATGAAAGCTTTATTTGCTGGGACAGAAATAAAAAAGATGTATGGGTTAGGCAGATGCCGCCTTTTGCTATTACGGAACATCCATTGCTGCAAAAAAGGTTAGATACATATCAAGATTTTTTTGCTCGTTATTTACGTACTGGGATGAATATCATCGGCACGCGTGCTGCTGAAAGTTTGCAAAGAAGGCATAATTTTGCCAGGATGAAAAATAATGGGATGAATGCAAAGTATCAAACATTCCCTATTTACGATTGGAAAAATAATGATGTATGGCTTTATTTAAAGAATAATAACATCGAAATTCCTGATGTATATATGTATTTATGGCAAAGTGGCATAGGTAAAGGAATGCTTAGAATATCACAGTTCTTTAGCATAGATACAGCTCGATGTTTGGTAAAGATGAACGAATACTATCCGGATTTGATGGAGCGTGTTATAAGGCGAGAGCCTAATGCTTATTTAGCAGCTCTTTATTGGGATAGTGAGATGTTTGGCAGAAGCACTGCAAAAAGAAAGCGATTAGTTAAAGATGAAAAGAAAGATTATAAAAAGCTATTGGAAGAGCTTTTGAGTAATCTGTCGAAGAATTTTAAAACAAAGCATTCTTTATACGTTGCCAAACGATATAAGACTTTATACATGAAGTTTTATTTTGGCTTTGATGAAAAATCATATAAGCGCATGTATGAAGCATTGATTGCAGGAGATCCTAAATTGCGTACATATAGGGCATTGTCGATTGTTGTTTCATCAGCAATCGTAAAAAATGGGAAGAAGGACAGTGAAAAATATGGATATTAAAGCACCTTTGCAGAGTTTGCAGTGGATACCGTATGGTAAATTGAGGCCGAATGATTATAACCCTAATGTTGTTTCAGAGGAAAATATGAAGCTGCTTATGCAGTCTATTTTGACTAATGGATGGACGTTGCCGATTGTCGTACGTCCAGATTTTACTATTATTGATGGATTTCATAGATGGACGGTAGCTCAACGTGAGCCGTTGAAAAGCATGCTGGGCGGGCTTGTTCCGGTTGTTATTGTAGACCATAAAGATAAATCTGAGGATGTTTATGGAACGATTACTCATAACAGAGCTCGTGGTACACATTTGTTAGGACCGATGAAAGCGATTGTCAAAAGGCTAATTGCAGATGGAAAATCTACGAAAGAAATTGAGAAGCAAACTGGTATGAAAGCAGAAGAGATATTCAGACTTTCAGACTTTAGTCGTGAAGAGTTCCTTGCTATGATGTGTAACGGAAATCGGTATTCTCAAGCCAGCATATTTGTAAAACGGTAAGTCAAACAAAGGAGGTGAGCTTGCAGTGGCACGAGCTCCAAGTGAAGAACGACAGAAAGCTCGGCTATTGTGGCTCCAAAGTAATAAAACAGCGACAAATACAGAAATAGCCAAGCGATTGGGAGTATCAACCAAAAGTATACAGCGGTGGCGAAAAGAGGACTGCTGGGAAGTGGACACTATTTCTGAAAAAAGGGACAAAAAGGACATGGACATTATGTCCAGCCCGAAGAAGAAAAAAAGCAGTAAATTTCCTCGAGGAGCGCCGCCTGGCAATAAAAATGCCGTTGGGCATGGTGCTCCAAAGGGAAATATCAATAATGTTAAAACAGGACGATATTCTAAGCGGTACTGGGACTGTATTACTGATGAGGAAATGGAAATAGCAGAGGAAATATTTGATTCTGACAGACTTGAAGAAAGAATGTTAGAAGACCAGCTTATCTTATTCAGCATTCGTGAGCGACGTTTAATGCAAATGATTAAGATGATTAAAGATAAGAAAGATAAGAACGGTGATGATATGGGATTGCTGCCGGAAGCCAGTATGTCAGAACTTCTTTATATGAACCAAGAAACTGGCGAGGTATACACTAAACCTCAGCTGTCAAAAGTTACCAGTAGAGCAGTACCTAAAGACAAGAGAATACTTCCTATTGAAGCAGAATTAACGAAGCTACAAGAGAAGAAAACGAAGTGCATTGTTGCGTTAGATAATATTCGCAGCAAACGTGAAGAAAGAAAAGATAATGGCAGTGATGAAGAAAAGATTATCTTCTATTTGCCGGAAAATGGACGTTAAATTTTATTAAAGAGAGGTGATTGCCAATGCCAGTAATATTAAAACCGCAGCCTGGACCGCAGGAGCTGTTTTTGTCAACACCAGCTGATATTGCATTATATGGTGGAGCTGCAGGTGGCGGCAAAACCTACGCTTTACTATTGGAGCAGCTGCGGCATATCAATAATCCGGAGTTCGGCTCTGTAATTTTCCGTAGAACATCCGGACAGATATTCAACGAGGGCGGCCTGTGGGATAATGCTTTAAATATGTATAAAGACATGAATACCAGGCCTGTAAGAAGTCCTCGAGCAACAATAATCTTTGATACGAAAGCCAAAATCACTTTTACACATTTACAATATGAAAAGGATAAATTTGCATGGCAAGGCTCGCAGATACCCTTGATATGCTTTGATGAACTGACTCACTTTACCGCGGGTCAGTTTTTTTATTTGCTTTCTCGTAATCGTTCAACCTGCGGTGTTCGGCCGTATGTCAGAGCTACTACCAATCCGGACGCTGATAGCTGGGTAGCGCCGTTTATTCAATGGTATTGGGACAAAGATACAGGTTATGCAATTCCAGAGCGAAGCGGAGTAATTAGATACTTTGTTCGTCTGGATGATGAAATAAAATGGGGCGATAGCCAGGAAGAACTTTTGCTGAAATATCCTGGCATTATTCCCGAGCAGATTAAAAGCTTTACTTTTATAGCTTCTAAACTTTCTGATAACAAAGTACTGATGGATAAAGACCCAGGCTATTTAGGTAACCTGCTGGCACAAAACAAAGTAGAGCAGGAACGCCTACTGAAAGGAAACTGGAAGATTAAACCTGCAGCCGGCTTATACTTCAAGAGCAGTCAAGTACAGATTGTTGAAGCGATACCGCATAACGTAGTTGCATGGATTCGTTCGTGGGACTTAGCTGCCACAGTGCCAACGCCGGATAATCCTAATCCGGACGCTACGGCAGGGGTTTTGATGGGACGTCTTGATAATGGGATGTATATTGTAGCAGATGTTCAGCGAGTACAACGAGCGGCTCATGAGGTACGCCAGCTAACTCGGAATATTTCTACTATCGACCGTGCTAAGTATAAATTTGTTCGTATCACGATACCGCAAGACCCTGGCCAAGCTGGTAAAGACCAAGCAGCAAGCTATGTCAAGCATTTATCGGGTTTTTCTGTTACGACCGTAAAGCCCACTGGTGACAAAATAACAAGAGCGGAGCCTTTTTCGGCTCAATGGCAGGCGGGAAATGTTTTACTTTTGGCCGGTGATTGGAACGAAAGTTACCTGGCAGAGATGGAAGGTTTTCCGGATGCAGCTCATGACGATATGGTGGATGCTTCCAGTGATGCTTTTAATAAACTGCAGGATGTAACCGATTGGGGAGGATTAAGTGGATAATGAGTAGGAAAAATAGAAAAAAGCAAACCATAAGAAATGATTCTTTTTCAGAAGCTTTTATTTCCAAGGGGATAAAGCAGTACAGGGCCAATAATACATATTTTGAAGGACCTCTGATTAACTATAATCTACTGCAAAGACTATGGAGTAATCGGCTTGCGCAGCGTATTTCATCTTTGCCGGCCGAGGCTGCACTGAAAAACGGCTTTATTATTGATGGAGATAAAGATAATCTTATTTTGCAGTCATTAGATGAACTGCAGGCAGAAGCAAAACTGATTGAAGCGTTGACATGGGCCAGACATTACGGCCGCAGTTGTATATTCATGATTATTGATGATGGCGGCAGTGAAGAAGATGAAGTAAACTATGATAACATTCGCTCTATAAAGAGCTTAGAAGTGTATGATAAACAGTGTATTATAGAGGATAGTACAGGTTTACTCATAAACGATGATCCGCTTGATGATAATTTTGGTAAGACGGAATGGTATCAGATTATCCCTCCTGGCACTGGAAAGACCTACTATGTACATCATAGTAGGCTTTTATTATTTGATGGTGATTTGCTGCCTGCCTATGAAAGAATTGCCAGAGGCGGCGGTGGTATGAGCTGCCTTGAAGGTGTTGTAAAAGCAATTTATAGGAATGATACTGCACAAAGCACTGCACTTAATGCGCTTGAACGTATATCGACAGCACTTCTGCAGCTGAATGGTATTAAAGATTTATTGCAATCTGATGAAGGTACAGCTATTGTGCGTAGGCGCCTTGACCTTATTGATATGGCAAGAAACCTATTAAATACTATTGCTATTGATACTGAGGATAAGTACCAGGTATTTAACATTCCTATTACCGGCATATCTAATCTACTGGATAACTTTGGGCAATATATCTGTGCATTGACTGGTATTCCGTTTACTGTTCTGTTTGGGCGTTCTCCTGCAGGCTTAAATAGTACTGGTAACGGAGATTTAGAGAACTACTATAATGATGTTGTTGGTAAAATCCAAAAACGTGCTTTAAAAGGACCGCTTGAAAAGTTGATAAAGACTTTGCAGCTGAGTAAAAATGGCCCGACGAAGGGAACAGAGCTGGATAACTGGACGATAAAGTTTAATCCGCTTTGGAGCCCGAGTGACAAAGAACAGGCTGAAACAGAAAATACACGTTCTGATGCTAAGAAGACAGAAGTAGATACTATTTGTAGCTTGCTGGACCGTCAGCTCATGGATGACAGCGAGGCAAGAAAGTATTTAGCTGAAAAGACAGATTACCCGATTAAATTGAGTCGTCTGAACTTGAATGATGATGAAGATGAGTAAGACGCCACAGTACTATGTCCCTAATCTTCGGCCAACATATCCGGAAGCAGCAGAACGTGATTATTACCGGCTTTTGAGGGCTCTTGTTAGAGAGCTGAAAAAGGCAACAGAGGAACATCTTAGTCAGATAAAGACCGAATTAAGGCAAGATTCAACAGACGATATCATAGCCAGTATAGTTGCTGCCTTTGATAAAGGTGGTGCCAAAGAAGAAGTTATTCGGGAGATTAACCGAATTATGGCTTCGGTAGATAGCACTACAAAAGCAAATATACGAAAAGCTTTTAAAGCTACAATGCAGGTAGATGTCTATGTTGATGATTCTGAACTATTAAGCACTGTACAAAAAGAGTGGTACAATCAACAATCTAAACTTGTTAACAGCATTGTCAGTACTTATACGGATAAGCTGCAGACTATTGTAAGTAATGCTGTGCAGCGTGGTAGTCTGTATAAGGATGTTCAGCAGGAAATTAAGAAGCTTTATAACACTACTGATACACGAGCTAAATTTATCGCTGTCAATGAAGTAGGAAATCTCAATGCAATAACTACTAAGGTAAGACAGCAGGAAGCAGGTATCAGTGCTTATCGTTGGAGTACTTCTAAAGATGAACGTGTACGGTCATCTCATAAGGTTAATGAGGGTAAACTTTTCTTCTGGAACAGCAGCAAAGCAGGAAAAATAAATGGCATGGATGTTTTGCCTTCGCCTGCGTTTCATCCGGGCATGGATTATAGGTGCCGTTGTGTAGCGATACCTGTTATTGACATGGAAAGCTGGAATACACGTACAGTTATACCACTTGGAGAGGTAAAACCCGATAAAAATACTGTTATAGCTCCTTATCGTACTCAAAACTTCAAATTCTTTGAGAGAAACGAAGTTGATAGTATTGAAGAAATGTATAGACCGGCTGAAATCAATTATTATAAAGATCTAGGCCTATCTGTTATTGTGCCTACCGATTTAGACAAAAAGAAACAGATATTAGATAAAAAAACAATAGTGCAAGTTTTAAAACAAATGCCCAAAGCATTGGTGAAAGAAATTAAGCAGGTAAGATTACTTGATGTTCTTTATCCTGAAGATGTTAAAGCTATAAAGATGGGTAAAAAAGTAAATCCAGCATTGGCTATTGCTTATAATAAAAATAAATCCATCACTATATGGCAAAATACAGGAGAAAATTGGGGACCACATGATATTTACTATGTTTTATTGCATGAAAGTGGGCATATTTTAGATTTTAGTAATCAATTTATATCGTTAAGTGATGAGTGGATTAACGCAATGTTAGCTGATGCAGCTTTAGGTTATGAGTATGTTACTGCCTATGGACGTACTAAGATTGAAGAAGATTTTGCTGAAAGTGTGGCAATGTATTATACTCATAAAGAGCAGTTTAAAAAAGCGTTTCCAAACAGAACTGCGATTATAGAGAGGTTGATTTCTGATGATAAAGCCTAATAAATATCAAGATATTATAATAAAAGATGATGGTAGCGGCTATTATATGATAAATTATTATAATTCTCATAATGAAAAACCATGTTTGCCTAAAGAATCTGATATGACAATCACTATAGAATATGATAATAATGATAATTTTATTAGTAGCCGACATGGGTATGCTTCTGGAGCTTCCATTATTCCGAAAAACTTGCCTTGGCTTAAATAATAAAATGGGGGATGAGTGAATATGAATTTAGAAAATAAACTTGCTGAATATGAAGCAAAATTCAATGAGATTTTCCCTGTTTTTCAAGCTCCCGATGATGAAAAAGAGGTCATTGCTATAATTGATAATGCTTTAAAGACTGGTAAGCCTTACGAGTCGGAATTTGAAGAGGATGCTATCTACTAAATTTTATAATTGATAAATTAAGCACTTATGCGAAAGCATAGGTGCTTTTTTTATACCTAAATTCACTGAAAGGAGGTGAAAAAGAAAAATGAAAACCGTAAAACGCTATGACAGTATGTATTTGGTAGCTGGTGCAGTAACTACAGCGGAAGGTTACCTTTTGGACAGTCCTGTTGTCGCTCGAACAGGCATTTATATCTATAAATTGCCTGATGGAAAAGAACGCAGGGAGTATCGTCCTCCGGAAGAAGTATTTGCGAATGATGCGATGGAGTCGTTTAAAAATAAGCCTATTACTGTTCTTCATCCAAAAGGCGGCAAAGTGACATCAGAAAATGCACATAAACTTGCAATAGGGGTAATTACATCTTCTGCATACCGAAAAGGTGATACTAATCTTGCTTGTGATATTGTAATTCATTCTCCACAAGAGATTAAAAATTACAGAGAATTATCCGTGGGCTATTCGGTAGACCTGGAAGAAGCTCCTGGTATCACCCCTAATGGTGAACATTATGACGCTATCCAGCATAACATCAGATGCAATCATTTGGCGGTAGTACCCTCCGCCCGTGCTGGCCGACAGGCACGTTTAAATTTAGACGGTGATGAAATTGTAGAAATTGAAGGTGAAAAAATGGCGAAAATCAGAATTGATTCTAAAGAATTTGAAGTCGAAGAATCCGTAGCTGCTCATATTTCTGCCTTAACTATGAAAGCAGATGCAGCTCAAGCTAAATGCGATACAGTAACTGCTGAACGTGATAAACTCAAAACCGATATGGCAGATACAACTGCTAAACTTGACACTATGACTGCGGAGCGTGATTCCTTACAAGCCAAGGTAGATGCTGCAGAAGCTGACAAAAAACAGGCTGTCGATAAAGCCGTTGCAGATGCTAAGAAAGAAGTGAAAGAACGCGCCGAACTCGAAGAAACAGCTAAAAAAGCTAAAGTTGAAAAGACTGACGGCCTGGATAACAAAGCATTAAAGGTTGCTGTTATTAAAGCTGTTCGTGGTGATTCTTTCAATGTTGAAGGTAAATCTGATGCTTATGTTGATGCTGCATATGACCTTGTCAAAGAGGATATGCGCAACGATAGTCTGGCTAATCAGATGAAAAACTTCAAGGGCATTCATGGCGACGCTCCTGTTATCAAGACAGACGCTGATGAAGCAAGACAGAATATGATTAACCGTATGATGGGTAAGGAGGATAAATAATATGCAACTGAAATATGGTGAAATGGCTCCGGGCTTAATCGGGCAGATTGCAGACGAAACCTGCAAAACTATTGTAACTTTTGCCGCTGAAGATGCTCTTGATCCGGGTATCCCTGTTGTGCGTGGGACTGCTGCTGACAAACAGGTAAAAGCTGCAACCACCGGAACTACTGCCAAAGTTATCGGTGTTGTAGTACATCAGCATAAAGAACCTGCAGACCCGTATTATCCTGTTGGTAGTGCTATTGGGGTAATGACCAAAGGCAGGTTATATGTTTATGTAACTAAAGCAGTAACCGCAGGTAAAACTGCAAATTATAAAATTGCTGAAAAAGGTTTTACTGATGAAGCTGTTACAGAAGGTATCGAAAAAGTAGGTGTTCCCTGCAAATTCGTTACTACTACTGCAGCCAAAGGTATTGCTGTAATTGAAATCGGCACTACTTTGGAAGAATAAATAAGGAGGCTTAAAATTCATGGCGAAAAGATATGATGATAATGATTTGCGTGCAATCGAAAATGCATGCCTTTTAAAATGTGACGCTGGAGAAACAATGTTTTTTGCAGAAGAGTTAAATGCTGTCAAAGCGAAAACTTATGATGTTAAAACTCCGGCAAATAACGCTCTTATGGTTTTCCCTGTAACCAGTGAAGCTCATCCTGGCTCAAGAACTGTAAGCTTTGACAGCTACGACGCTGTTGGTATTGCAAAGATTATTACTAATTATGCTGATGATCTGCCTCGTGCTGATGTAAAAGCTACAAGAGAAACTGCTAAAGTATATCATTTTGGCATTTCTTATGGTTATTCTACCCAAGATATTCGCGAAGCTCAAATGGCTAGAAAACCGCTTTCTTCCAAAAAAGCTGAGGCTGCACGTCGTGCTAATGACGCGGCAGTTAACAAAATGGCTTTTTATGGCAGTAAAGAGTATGGTATCGTAGGTGTTTTTAACCATCCGAATATCAGTAAATATGTTATTGAGAATGATGGTGATGGAACTTCTACTGAATGGAAAAAGAAAACACCTGAGCAGATTATCCGTGACTTGACTGACAGTGTAGGCAGCATTGTTGAGATTACTAACGGTGTAGAAATTCCGGATACCATTCTGATGCCTATTACCCAATATAATCTGATTTCTGGTACTTTAATGCCGGATTCTAGCGGAAAAACTATTCGTACTTTCTTTCTGGAAAACAACCCTTACATCAAAAACATTATTGCTGTTCATGAAGCAGCAGGCGCCGGTAGTGACGGAAAGGACGTAATGTTTATTTACCGTAAAGACCCGAATGCTCTTTCTTTGGAAGTACCTTTGCCGTTCGAGCAATATGCTCCGCAAGCTGAAAACTTGGAATTTGTTGTTCCGTGCGAATCTGCTACTGCTGGTGTTTTGGTATACTATCCGTTATCTGCTTGCATTGTAGAAGGTCTGTAAAACATATAAGCTCCCTTTTTAGGGAGCTTTTTATTTTTAGGAGGTATTAAGTTATGAAAGTAGAAAATCGTGCTTCTCGTTTAATTACCGTTGGTGGTATCAATCTTATTCCTGCACAGGTTACTGAAATTCCAGACAAGTATGCTAATCATCCTATTATTGCAGCGATGCTTAAAAATAACGAGCTGGTTGATGTTGCTGCAGACAAAACGAATGCTGATAAAGCGCCGGCTGATGGTGCCGATGAAAATCAGCCCACAAAAGACTTTTCTAAGATGACTGTAAAAGAAATTGATGCTTTTGCTCAAGAACATGGTATTGACCTCACCGGCGCCACCAATAAAGAAGAAAAAATTGCTCTCGTACAAGCTGCTGTTTCCGGTCAATGATGCTATGGATGATGAAAAATTTCTTAAAATATTTCGAGTGCTGGCGCCGGATTTACAAAGTGCAACTGATGATGTGGTATTGGCGATGCGAAACATTGTATCTCCCACGATATCTAAAAGTAAATTTGGCGATTTGTATGAGCAGGCGCTTGCATATTTAATTGCCCATAAGTTAATAGTTCAGAATATTATTTCTGAACAGGGAGCTGCTGCCACCGAATTAACTGCTGGTGGAATTATATCCGAAAAAGAAGGAGATTTGAGCCGTAGTTACGGCTCTAAGCAGAGTAATGTTGCTGGCGGTAGTTGTTATATGGACAGCTTACAAAAAACGGCCTACGGGCAAGAATTCCTTAATATAAGGAATATGAGAATTGTATCAGCTGCTACAAGGTTTGGTTGATTATGGATGTAAAAGATATAGACCTCGGTTGGAATAAGATTATTCAAGAGTTGCAAGAACTTAAAGATAAGGAAGTTGTTGTAGGTATACAAGCTGATGAAGTAAATTCTGATGGTAAAAATTTAGCTTATATCGGAGCGGTTCATGAGTTTGGAAAAGATATTGAAGTAACTGACAAGATGCGAAGTTATCTTCATGCTCAAGGATTACACTTAAAAAAGACTACAAAGGTTATAAAAATACCTCAAAGGTCGTTTTTGAGAGAAGCTATTGATGAGAATGAAAGTGAGATAAATAGCTTGGAGGATAAGCTATTAGATCAGGTTATAGCAGGACGAATATCCAGTAAACAAGCATTAGAATCAATAGGTAATACCGTGCAAGGATTAGTGCAACAGCGTATAGCTGATGGCATACAGCCAGGACTTCATCCTTTTACCATTCAGCAAAAAACGATACATGGTAAAAAAGGTACAACTCCTTTGATTGGTTCGGGGCATTTGAGACAGTCTATTCGATATAAAATAAGAACACGTGGAAGTGGTGATGAATAATGAGCTTCAGACGCAAATTAACTATATACCGGTATGAAGGCAAGCCGGTATTGCAGGATAATGGCCGCTATACTATGCCGGAGCAGATAGAAGTATCTGTAATGGCTAGCGTTCAGCCACTTAAAGCAACAGAAATGGAGGCACTGCCGGAAGGACGTAGAGGTGCAAGAGCAGTAAAGGTTTATTCATCTGTTGAACTCTTTATGGCTGACCAAAAGAGCGGGCAGCAGGCAGATCAGTTTGACTGGTTAGGCCGGCGCTATGAAATTGTGGCTTCTGACGCATACCAATGTAACGTGATTAACCATTATCGAGCTTATGCAGTGGAGGTGAATAGCCGTTGAGTGTACGCAGCACAGTAACAGATTTTCTTATCTTGGAACTTAAAAAATTATATCCCGATTGGCCTATCATACAGGCAAAGCAAAATGTTCCGATTGAATATGATAAGTATTTTGTTCTGGACCTTCTTGCAGAAACTACCTTAGGTAGCGTAGAAAAATGGGACACAGAAAATGAAAAGATTAACATATTGGGCGTTATTCAATCAACGGTAAATATCCAAGCGTTTGGAAGTGGCTGCATTGAAGCATTATCTGAGTTATCCATCTTATTAGAAAGACCTACTGTAGTTGATGATTTTCATGCAGCTAATATAGCTGTTAATACAGTTGGAAATGTTAATGATATTACTGCTTTGCTTGACGATAGCAGATATCAAGAACGTGCAAGCGTTGATTTAACTGTTTCATATGACCGTAAGGTTTTGGATGACCCAGGCTGGTTTGATAGATTGCAGGTTCAATGTAAGCTTTCCAATTTACCAAGCATTGAGTTTGATGTGGTTTTAAGAAAGGAGCGATAAAATGGCAAATATAGACAGAATTATCAAGGTAGATATTTCCCTCAATACAGCCGGTATCAGCAGCGAGGGCTTTAGTACCATGATGGTTTGTGGTCCGCACGCAAATTCTCTTGAGAGAGTTTTAAGCATAACTGATGTAGATGAACTACTAGAATTGGGCTTTAAAAGTACTGACGGTATTTATCAAGTAGCAAGCGACGCTTTTGCACAGACACCATCTCCGTCTGTTGTGAAAATTGGCCGTTGGCAGTGTGATACTGTTAAAGCAAAATTAACAAAGGTTGCTCAGGAATTAGAATATGCTTTAACTATTAAATATTACGATGATAAATTCCAAACACAGAAGTTTGAGGCTAAATACACATCTACTTCTGATGATATGGCAGATGCTATTTTGACTAAGCTTAAAGAGGCCTTTGAAGAGGTCGATATTAAATCTATATTTACCTATTCTGTTGTAAGTGAAGAACTGGTTATTAAGGCCTCCGATGCCAATACTAGCTTTGTTGTTGAAGCTGGCACTAATACAGAAATTAGTTTGGCGGAGCCTGCACAGAAAATTGATGTAGCACAGAATATGTCTAAAATCTGTGATGCCGATAATGATTTCTACGGTATTGTATGTACTGACCGTAGTGATGCAACAGTATTGGCAATGGCTGAATGGGTGGAAGCTCACACTAAGCTGTATGGTGTTTCTTTGAGTAACGAAGCTGTGAAAAACGCTGAAAGTAAGGAGGACATCGCAAGTCAGCTTGTCAATAAGAATTATTTCAGAACTTATTGGTTTTACCATGAACTGACTGATGAATATCCGGAAGCTGGCATCATGGCGCGTTGTTTTGCCGTTCTTCCAGGCGGTGAAACATGGGCAAATAAGCAAATTGCCGGTGTAACTGTAGATTTGCTGACTGAAACAGAATATAACGCAATTACAGCAAAGAACGGCAACACTTTCGAGAAGTTCAGAAATGTTGCAATTACCCAAAATGGTAAGGTAGCAGCTGGTGAATGGATTGACGTTATTCGTTTCCGCGACTGGCTTGTCGAAACTATTCAGACAGAAGAATTCAGCATGCTTATCAATCGTGACAAATTGCCTTTCACGGATAAAGGTATTGCGCTTGTAAAAAATACATTGAATTCTGTATTGGCACTTGGGACAAAACGTGGTGGTATTGCTGAAACAGAATACGATGACAACAAGAATCCGAACTATGGTTACTATATTGATGTACCTTTGGCAAGCAATATTTCCGCAAATGTCAAAGCTCAACGTGTTCTGCAGGATGTTAAATTTACGGCAAGACTTGCAGGTGCTATTCATGCTGTCGAAATAGTTGGCTCTTTGACTTATGAAAAACTTTCTGATTAAGGAGGAGTAAATGATGCCGAAATTAGCAACGTATGACCCGAAAAAGGTCAATGTAATCTTTGGACCGGTAGTATTAACTGGTTTTGCTGATGGTACATTTGTGAAAGTAGAAACTGACGGTGATGGCATTTCTGCTTTAGTAGGCTGTGACCAGGAAATCGTGCGCAGTATTGACCCAGGCAGCATTCTTAAAAAGATAACTGTTACATTACTGCAGTCTTCTGACAGTAATGACGAATTAAGTATTATTCATGATGCTGATAATCAGATAGGAGCTGGCGTAATGCCTATGTCTGTACAAGATTTGTCCGGACGTAGTTTGATGATGGCGGATCAGGCGTGGATTACAAAAAAACCTGCTCTCAATCGTGGCAAAACTGCTTCTGATGGTAACTGTGAATGGGTATTCTATGCTGTTGTTCCGGATGAAGCGTTTTTGGTAGGAGGTCATAGCTAATGGATTTAAACATCAAAGAAAAAGAAATTAACGGTACTACGTACTATGTTCGTCCTTTTCCTCCGTTGGAAGCTTTAGGCTTGCTTGGAGACTTGCAGGTCATTGTTTCCAGTGGTATTGGTAAAGCGGTTGATGAAGACGGTAATAATACTAATATACTTGATATGAATATCAATTTAGGCAGTGTTATTGCAGGCATTGGCCAAAATCTTAAAGGTAGTAAGCTTGTTGAAATGGCGCAGCGTATTTTACATGAGAACTATGTCAGTGTGAAATGTGCAGATGCTAAGGAGCCAGTACGTCTTGATAAAACTATGTTTAATAAGCTGTTTTCCGGGCAGCTGAAAACACTTTTTAAAGTCATGTATTTTGTGTTGGAAGTAAATTATGCTGATTTTTTCGAGGACGTTCCCGACCTTACTGGACTGCTGAAGAAACTGCAGGAGAAATAAAGGTACCGGGAAAGTTATCTGATGATATCAGCTTTGAAAGTATAGTATGGAGGCCAGTTGTAGCCGGTGTCATAACCATGACTGAGGTTAAGACTGGCCTTGTTACTTTAGTAGACCTTTTAAAAATCAATGCTCTGCTGGATATGAAAGCAGATATTGAATATTACTATGCTAAACATCCTCAAAAGAAGGAGGGTGATATTTTTTGAAGCTTAGAGAATTGCTGATAAGCGTTGGCTTTGATGTTAACAGTACTAAATTTAAAAATGCTGAAACCAAAATTAACACAATAAAGAAAAACTTATCAGATGTGGGGAAAACCTCAAAAGAGGCAACGGATACAGCTGATAAAGGCATGAAAGACGTTGCTGCCTCTACTGCTAAAGCTTCGTCTGAAGCACATAAGGCTAATGATAAATTTGGCACGCTTTTAGACAGGTTTAATAGCCTTGCTGCGTTCGCAGGTATAACATTATCCTTACACTCTATTCAACAAGGTATTGACGAATGGAAAGTTATTTCAGACCAAGTGGATAACGTAACTGCTTCAGAAAAAGAATCTGTTGAGGCACAAAAGGAATTATATGCAATTGCCCAACGTACCAGACAATCCTACCAATCTACATCCGAACTTTTCACATCTGTTGCAAGAAATGCCAAAGAACTTGGTAAAGGTACTGGGGAAATATTAGCATTTACAGAAGATGTTTCAAGAGCAATGATTCTCGGCGGTGGTAGCCAGGAAAGCCAAAAAGCTGCCTTGATACAATTGGGTCAAGCCCTCGGCTCCGGTGTTCTTCGTGGTGAAGAATTAAACTCCATCATGGAGCAGGCTCCGCGTCTGGCTAAAGCGATTGCAGAAGGCATGGGGACTACTATTGGCAAGCTGCGACAAATGGGCTCGGAAGGCAAGTTGACGGCTGTTGATGTTTTTAATGCTATTCGGAAAAATTCTGAACGGCTAAAGTTGGAGATGGGAAATTTTTCATGGACAACAGAACAGGCGGCAACCAAAATGAGTAATGCTATGGGAAGATTTTTCTATGGCATAGAGCAACGAACGAATGTAGTTGGTATGTTGGCAGGTAAGATTGCTGATGTAGCTGATTACATAGAAGATATTGATATTGATAAATTCGTAGCTGGTTTTAGATTGCTGACGATTTATGCTGCTTCTTTCTTTGTAGTTTCTAAATGGTCTGCATTTATGCGTATGATGGAAATGGTACGCGGTATCATTTTAGGCATTAGAAATGCTTATTTGGCTGCATCCGGAGCGCAAGTGGCATTCCAAGTCGCTGGTGCTAAATCTGCTGCGGTGGCTCTTTTGGCTATGGGTAAATTTTTACTTATAGCTGCGGCCATTACTTTAGTCATTTTGGCTATACAAGATTTCTATGTATGGGTACAAGGTGGCGATAGTATCATCGGCAGGCATCTCGGCAATTGGGAGAGCTTTGTCGAAAGCTGCAAAGAGCGATGGAATGACTTTACCCAAAGTGTTCAAGATTTTATGAATATGAGGGTTATTGATATCATAAAGGCTGCTATTGGTTGGTTAGGTAATTTACAGGATAAATTAGCTAACCTTAATGTACGTGAAAAAGTAAGTAACTGGTGGGATGAAAATGTATCTCAACCGGCTGCTGATGTGTGGAATGGGATATGGAATGGCGCAACAGCGCAGGGGCCGGAACTAACTTCATCTCAGCACCAGGCTTATGTCGCTAGAGGATTGATACCTACATCAAATAGTAGGCAATATAATAATAATTCTACTCAGACCAATTACATCAATGTCACTACTCAGCCTGGAGCTAATCCAAGAGAGATTGGTACAGAAGTAGCGACACAAATTCCTGTTGGAAATGGGGACTTTGCTACAGGCATAGATAATTCATTTCCGGCTACGGAGGTGTCATAATGCTTGCCGACATTTTAGGTGCCAATCCTTTGGCGCCTACACAAATAGCATCCTTATCAGTAGATATAGTACGGTCAGCAGAATATCAGTATGACCAATCGGTAACTTCGCATCCGGTTGAGGCAGGATATGATATTCACGACAATATCATAAATCAGCCTATGAAGGTGACTATGACTGTTGGAATATCTTCGCATCCGGTTACTTGGTTTTACGTAAACGGCATTGGGAAAAGTAAATTTGCCAATGGGCTTGCAGCACTTGAAGCCATAAGGGATGCAAAGCAACCGATTACCATCGTTCGTCCAGATAAAATACTCACTGACATGGTAATGACAAGCTGCCGGTATTCCAAAACGGATGAAAGTCGCTCTATTATATGGGTTGATTTATCATTTACTCATATAAAGAAGGTTATAGTACAAACTGCTGAAATTCCGAAAAATATTGTTGATGAATCTGCCAAAGAATCTGTTGGCGAAACAGCTGCGGATGGAGGTAGTGCAACGCAAACTGAAATTTCTAGTAATTCAGATATTGCAGGTAAGGTTGATGAGTTAAAAGAAAATACTGGTATGAAATCTATAGCAGTGCAGTTAATGTATTGATATGTATTGTATTGGGATAAATAATCTAATATAATTAAAAATCATATTTAGTTTGAAGGTGATTATTATATCTATGTTTATGTCCGAGGCTTTGCCTAAGGAAATAATGGAAATTAATGATATACAGCAGGCTTTTGCTGGAATTTGTTATAAAAAATTGCTTATTGATGGCTATTTTGATATGAGTATGTATATATACGGAAAATTAGATAAGAACGATATATATGCAAAGCTTGTAATGATTAATTCTAAATATGCAGGGCTATATCAGGACGATTTTCCCAATCTTGAAGACGCTCTTTTTACTTGGAAGGATAAAGTGAAAACTGATTATGAAAGCTATGTTGTACTTCAAGAAATTGAAGAAAAAGCTATTATTAATTGGGTTTATAGGGTTTTGCCTTCTGCAAAGATTTGTGAAGAGTTTACTAAAGATATCTTAATAGGAATCAAAGAGATAAATAATATCCAACATGATATAAAAATCGAGAAAGGGATAGTATATAATTCGGATAAGATAGAATTACACATATGTAGTTCTATTTCTGAAATAAATAACATTATTTCAGAAATAGATATTGAAGGAAATATATTTTTTCGTGGACATTCAGATCCCAATTATATGCTTCAGCCATCAATAAAACGTTCAGCTTCATTAGTAAATAATGAACATAAAATGTATCATGAAATACTCATTAATTGTCCTGACGAATTTGACAACTGTCATAGTCACATAGAAAAGCTTGTAAAAATGCAGCATTATGGATTGCCAACACGGTTACTTGATATTACTAGAAATGTCTTAGTAGCGGCATATTTTGCTTGCAGAAGTAAAATTACAGGATATGGTGAGATTGTGTTGATTAAGGAAAAAGAAGCTAATATAAAGTATCCTCAAAGTGACGTTGTAACAATATTAGCTAGTTTGCCTAACTTTTCTAAGATACAGAAAGACAACTATAAAAGATATGCTAAGGATGGAGGTTTAGATAAACGAGCTTTTAATAAAAAAGTACACAAGCTTGTTAATGAGATTAGGTTAGAGAAGCCAGGCTTTGTCGCCGAGATTGAGAAAAAAGATATTTTAGATAGTTGTATTGTGTTTACTTTAAAAAATAACAATAGAATTATAAGGCAAGATGGAGCATTTATTTTATGCGGATTGGATGATGAAATAGGCTTTTTAGAAAAATTTAAATATACTAGAAATGGTAAAAAAGTAATCATCATTATTAATAATAAAAAAGAAATAAAAAAAGAATTGGAAAATTTTTCTATTAATTATTCTACTTTATTTCCAGAGATTGAATGTGTAGCTGAGTATTTAAAAGGGAAGTATGATAAATAAAAAAATTGTTGTATTGAATGTTTAATTAAAAAATTTTGTTTATCGTATATCTGATTGTAAATATATCCTAATGAGAAAAGGCACTTACGTTTTGTAAGTGCCTTTTGATATAATGAAATATATTATTTTTATGAGGTGCTATATGATTCCACTTTTTCAGGCTCTAGGTTTAAATGTGGTGTTAATAATTGCTTTGATGTGTTTAGGTTACTTTTTTAGAGAGGGAATAAAAAATTTCTTTGCTGAAAAAATCTTAGAAAAACAACAGGAATATGAAAAGGATAAAAATGAAGCACAACAAAAATATAATGATGAGAGGGATAGAAAGCAGCAGGAATTTCAAAGTAAATTAAGTGAACAAAATGCAGATTTGCAGAAAAAGATTCAAGAAGCTTTAGAGGAGCAAAGAATAGAATTTCAGAAAGAGCTTCAAAGAATAGATTACAAGAATGATTATTATAAGAAAATTATTGATAAAAGAATTGATGCATATGAAAGGATAAGTAATACTGTACTTAAGGGATCTTTATATGAGAATATAAATCAAGAGCTGTTTTATGGCTTTTTTATGAATGGTGATAAATTTCATGAATACCATACTCAACTAATAGAATTACATAAATATTTAATCTGGTATAATAAAAAAATATTAGATTTACTCAATAAATATATTTATTTTATAGGTTGTATTAACGAGTATAGAACAGGTAATAAATTAAACTTATTACTATTCCTGAAAAATGATGAGTTGAATAAAAATGAAAATATTCAGTTCCTTGAGATATCAGCTAAAATAAATAAGGTAGAAAAATATTTAGAGGAACCTGTTTTTTCTAAAAATGACAAATTAATAGAAGCGTATGAGCCGAAAACCATAGGTATAGGAATAGCTTTGTATCCTATTCTCAATAGTTTGCATCAAGAACTATTAAGTACTATAGATGAAGATTTTAAAAACTTATATGATATTGAGAAATTTTTTAATGATATTTAGAGAAAGCGTTGCATTGTGCAGCGCTTTTTCTTTTTAGGAGGTGATGCCTATGTGTGTATTAGGTTTTAAGAGTGAAAGGAGGTAATTTATGCAGAACATAACATTCAATGATGCAAATGATATCGTTGTAAGTGTCAATTTGGATGATAAAGCCTATAAGCTTCGCTTCTGTTGGAACTCTATCGGTGCTTTTTGGGCATTGCAGCTATGGAACAGCGATAAAGAGCCGCTACTATGTAATTTGAAACTTGTACCTAATTTCCCAATACTGATGAATCATCATAGACCTGGAATTCCTGCTGGTGAATTTCTTGTTATAACAAACGATAAGAAGCTGACACGTCAGAGTTTTGCTGACGATTCAGCTTCTTTTGTTTATGTAACGGAGGAAGAATGGCATGGCACAGTTTGACAGGATATATAAGCTGACGATAGGTGTTCAAGGCTCCGATGGAATAATCATTGAGGCAGGCCCAAAAACTGATGGTCTTAACATCACCTTTGACATTGATAAAGACCTTACTCAGCAGACCAACAAGAGTAATATCAAAATATATAATCTTGTATCTTCAACGATTAACAAAATCGAAAGGCCGAACAGCATTTGTCTTTTAGAAGTAGGCTATGGTGAGGATATAGGCCTTCGTAGGATATTTGTTGGCTATATTACAGATGTATGGACGCATAAAGATAGTACAGAAACAGTCGTTGAATTAGAACTATCTGATGGACAGATACCTATACGAGATTGTGTTGTAAGTTTATCTTATGCGGATAATGTCAGCCGTAAAAAAGTCATTGATGATATTGCGGCTGAAATGGGAATTATGGTTAGGTACGCGGAAGGACTAACATTTACTACTTTTGCCAATGGATTTTCCTTCATCGGTGCCGGCAGAACGTGTTTAGATAAAGTTTGTGCTGGCACAGGCCTGTCATGGTCAATACAAAACAATGTTCTGCAAATCATTGAGCAGGGTGGAAGTACTAAGGTTGAAGCCGTTAAGCTGAACGTAGATAGCGGCCTCATCGGCAGTCCGGAACGAATAGTTAAGGGCGTAAAAAGAATTGATAAACAGAAAACGCGTAAGGTTAAAAAAACCAAAGCAGATAAGAAGGCTGGTTGGCGTGTTAAATGTTTGCTGCAGCCGACGCTGAATCCTGGTGATTTAGTTTATGTGGAAAGCGTTCCGATAACGGGATGGTTTAAAATCGAAAGCCTTAAACATATTGGCGAATATCGAGGCAGCCAATGGTATACGGTTATGGAAGTTTATGAGATTGGTGGTGATTCAGCATGAGTAATAAAGCTATTGAAGCTTTAAACTCTATGTTAAAGCAAAAAATTTCTGAAATTCATACAAGTATGCCTGGCACTATAGTTTCTGTTGATTATGGTACTTGCAGAGCAACAGTAAAGCCGACATTGAGCTATCATACTGCCGATGGACAGCAAATGGCTTATCCATTGATTACTGGGGTACCGGTATTCATGCCGCATGCTGGCAATGCTCAAATTACATATCCAGTAAAAGCTGGGGACAGCTGCTGGATAGTATTTGCTGAACGGAGTATTGATGAATGGCTCGGTAAAGGAAGTGCGGATAATCATGATCCGCGGCAATATGACCTTACAGATGCAATGTGCTTCGTTGGTCTGATGCCGGCACAAAGTATTTCTGATAAGAATATTGAGCTTTTGAATGGAAGTACATCAGTGAGCATTACTCCTGAAAACGAAATAAATATCGTTGGTAATGTCAATATCGACGGTAATATTTCATGTACTGGCAAGAGTAAAATGCAAGGCAATATCGAGTGCCAGGGAGATATTCAAGCTGATGGAGATGTTACTGGCAGCGGAGTATCTTTGAATAGCCATACACATGACTGTCCTCATGGTGGCAGTACAGGTGGTCCGAAGTAAGGAGGTGTGGCGTTGGTTGATATTGCATTAGATGCAAAAAAACATGACATTATCATCAAAGATAACGATATGTTGATAATTGATAATGCCGAACGTGTAGCGCAGCAGATAAAAATACAGCTGCTGACGCTGCTTGGAGAATGGTTTTTAAATGTTAATCATGGTGTGCCGTACCTCGAGTACATACTTGTTAAAAAGCCTAATCCAAGCCTTATTCGGCAGATATTTAGGGAACAAATACTTTCGGTGAGTGGTGTGACAGATGTGTCCATTAAAGACCTGGAGTATGATGTTCAGTACCGAATAATGACACTGGAATATGAAGCTGCAACGGATTATGGACTTGTGACAAAGAGGGAGGTGTTAGGATATGGCCGTTAGTGATAATACACAATATGGCGTAACGCCCCAAGGTTTTAATCGTATGAGATTGCCGGAAATTCAAAAGAATCTCTTTGAGCGTCTGGAACAAAAGCTTGGGCAGCCAGTAAGCCGTAGCCCAAATTCGGTTATTGGAATACTCATTGGTCTTGTTGCTGAAGAAAGTGACAGGCAGTGGCAAATGGAGGAACAAGATTATTATGACCGTTCACCAATGACCGCTAGTGAGGGAAGTATTGATAATACCTTGGCTTATACTAACGTGTTACGTAGAGCTGAGGAATATACTTACCTTTATGCAGTTTGCTATGGAAATAATGGCTTTATAATTCCAATCAATGGGCAAATTAAAGGTAATGATGGAGAAAAATATAATATTTCTGCTCCAAGTCAGATATCCCTTAATAATTGTGTTTCTGTTACGCTGTCCATTCCAGCAGTAAGCGAAGGAATTCAGTTTACGATTATTCTTAATGGTGAATCCCATTTGAAATATACGGCAAATGGTAGTGATAACGTATCAGCCGTGTATTCGCAGCTCATCAGCCAGCTTACATCTCTTAAATGTGGATGGAGCGGTAGTGTAAGCGATGGTAAGCTGGTACTGCAGCAAACTGACAGGAGGTATGGCGGTACATGCGTTCCGTCTGAATCACTGACAGTAGAGCAGGTTGGTAGCCCTATAAGATTTGTTGCTGAAAATTATGGACCTATTGAACCGGTTATCGGAACAGTAACCAGTATAAATACCAATTATGATGGATGGAAAGCTGTATCAAATGAATCTGAGGCTTATGTTGGCCGAAATCCGGAAACTACTACTGAGGTAAGGCAGCGTTATGCCGCAGCTGTCTATAAAAACAGCGTTAGTATGAAAGAAAGTATTCGTGCTGCCTTATTGGATTTGCCGGATGTGCAGAGCGTTACTGTGTATGAAAACAGAAGCGATGATATTGTCGATGGTATGAAGCCTCATAGCTTTGAGGTCATTATTCATGGTGGTGATGACCGCGAAATTGCTCAAACCATACTGAATAAAGCGCCGATAGGCATTGATAGTAATGGAGATATAGAAGTCGAAGTTACTGACAGTGAAGGTACTTTAGAAAGAGTATATTTTAATCGGCCGGAAGAAGTACCGATATGGGTACAAGTTACTATTCACGAGTACACGGAAGAAAGTCTGCCTGGTGATTTGGTCAATACTGTTAAAAAAATTATTGCTCAAAACGGCAATGCCTTGCCTATGGGAAAAGATGTTATTACGCAACGATTTTATGGTCCGATTTTCTCTGCGGTTGATGGTATTGGGTATATTGATTTAAAAATCTCTACCACTGATGGCAGCTATACAACAGAGAATATTCCTATCGAACGTGGTCAAATTGCTGTTTTTGATGAAAGCCGTATTTCTGTTGGCATGGAGGTAAAACATGGATAACAGTACGCAAAGAATGCTGGATTTATTACTTAGCCAGTTTTATGACAAGCCTGTAATTAAGGCACTGCTTGAAGTAATCGGTGAAGAATTTGACAGGCATACCAAAATAAAGCAGCAGCTTCGGGATGAAATATGGCCGGCAACGGCAGTGGGAAAGCAGCTTGATATCTGCGGTGAAGTAGCTGGTGTAAGCAGAAAAGTAGAAGCGGCCATAACCGTTGATTTCTTTGGATTTCCTGGTCACGGTAATAATGGCTTTGGTAGGGCAAGGTTTTATCGTTATGGAGAGCCGTATTTATCTTCTTCGGAACTGCGTGATAATGAATATCGCTTGGCGATTTTCTCAAAAATTGCAAAAAATACTTCTGACGGAAGCCGCCAGAGTACTTTGGACAGCATAAAGCGTATGTTCAATATTTCTCGTGTTGTAGCAGTAAATGCCGGTAATGCTAAGATGCGTATCGGCATCGGACGTACAGTAACACAAAACGAGCTAAACCTTATCAATCAGCTTGACCTAATAATTCGTGGAGCTGGAATAGGGATTATTTATCTTTATTATTTCAATGACGGAAATACCTTCGGCTTTAGCCGCGGTGGAGCAAATCCCGGCAATTTTGCTGGTTTCGGCAAAGGGATTCTTGCTCGAATTCTACAAATAGAAGGGAGTTTAGTGTGATGGCAATAGAACAACCGGATTTTTCAAAAATATTCGCTGATGGTGCTACTATTGGCGAGCTTTTAAATATGCCTGATGAAGAGTATCTTCGTGGTTGGGGATATCTTGGTCAAAATGAGCCGCCGCCAATGGAATATTTTAACTATATTTATAACTTGCAAGATAATAAGTTAAAATACCTTTTTATATCAGCTAACATTCGTAAAAGTAATACGCAATACCATGTTGATGATATTGTTACCAGCCCTAATTTGCAAAGTAAATTTATGTTGGTGTGCATTCAAGAGGGTACTACGGACAGTAATGAGCCGGTATTGGATGCTGCCGAAGAAGGGCAGGAGATTACAGATGGTACAGCGAAGTGGCGTGTTTTCTCCAAGCTGGCTTCTGGTATCACTGTAGGTGAGGAAGAGCCGGTAAATGCCCGTGATAACGCTGTTTGGCTTGCTCTGAATGGCGTAGATAATATTGCACAATTAAAGTATCAAAAGGATGGCGAATGGAAGCAAGTATATACTGATTCCATTTTAAATGCAGTCAAAGACTGCCCAATTAAGAGCCTGCTACGAAATACTAAATATAATGTTAGTGACATTGTCGCTGATAGCACCTGTAAAGGTGCTTTTTTAGTTTGTACTGGTAGCGGTACAACCGGTGCCTCAGTTGCTTCTGGACTGGCTACAGCATCTGAAGGACAAGAAATTACAGACGGTACAGCAAAATTTACTGTACATTTCTTTAAAGAGATTGTTTCTTCCAAGAACGTTATGAAAGGTGCTACGAGTAGTGGGGAAGGTAGTGCAGGGCTTGTTCCTAAGCCGGTAGCAGGTGACAATGAAAGAGTTTTGTTTGGCGATGGGACATTTAAGGCAGTACCTGTTCCGGATATAGCTTCAAAGGATGAAGCCGAAGCTCAAGAATCACAGGATAATACTAAGATGATGACGCCGCTCCGCACATTCCAGGCAATTGTGGCATATTTCACAAAGTTTTTGGCAGCAGCGGTATTTACAGGGATTGTACGTATTCAAGATGCCGGTAAACCTTCTGCTAATGCCAACGATAACTCTGTTCCTACTACAAGCTGGGTGCAGGCGTTGATTTTAAGTAAAGTAATCAATTCTTCTGCTTTTAAAGCCTACATTGTGCAGGATTATTTACTTGAACAAAACGGCTATATTAAGTTCGGCAGCTGGCTGGGAAATTTAATTCTACAATGGGGATTAACTGCTTATATTACAGGCGAACAAGAGCAAACTTTAACTTTTCCATTGGCTTTTTCTACCTGTTTATTAGCCGGATCATTTACCCAAATACAATCATCCGGAAATAGCGATTGCTGGTTTCAGACAGTTTCTTATTCTTCTAAAACCTGTATTGTTCGTAGACAAGCAGCGAACGAAGGCATTGCAAGTCGCGCATTGATTTTTGCTATTGGTAAGTAACTTTAAAATCCAATAATGAATAAAGCTACAGGATACGGTACCGAAGATTGCCCGTTTTCACCAGTGTTAATTTTAAGTCTATAAGTATCTTTATGACTGATATAGGACGTTAGTGCGTGTTTTGGGCTGTCAGCATTGTTAACTACAGCAAAAGCAGCATAGTTTTTATTGCTCATTGCAAGTGGAAACGTAGTATATTCCATAACATTTTGAGCTACACCAGAATAAATTCCCCATTGTAGAGTTAATGAAAGGATGATTAAAATGAGTAAAAATTATCAAGGTTACTATTTGGTATTACCGGATGAAAAAGGTAATAGGAAAGATACAAAAACTGCAGCTGTTATGACAGAAGCAGAAGTAAAAGACTATCAAGATAAAGGCTATTTCTTACTTGAAAAAGAGCAATTTTGTCTGCTGATTGGTAATCGAGGTGGGGGTGAACATATTATCAATCCGAGTACTGGTGAAATTACTGAGGCACCACCATATGAGCCAACAACAGAGGAAAAACTGGCAGCGTTGGATGCAGAGTATGCAAGTAAAATCGGTGAAGTAAATGATGCTATTTTACTTGCTGTTGCTGAAAACGATACAGAACTGCAGACTGAACTTATTGCAGAAAAAGAAGGTTTAAAAGCTGAATACGAACAGAAAAGAGGTGAATTGTAATGCTGGCAAAAAGATGTTTTTTGTGTGGTCATAAAATGGCTGAAAATGGCTTGTGTACTAATGTGGACTGTATTCGCAGTACGCCGGTACCTGGCACTGCTGTTGCAAACGAATTAGAAGCTGAAAAAGAAGCCGAAAACACCGAAACTCAAGGTAAATAGCGGCTTTTCGCTGTTATAAATAAATGAATATACAAGCAACAGATTAGCAACGCCGGAAATGTAGTCTGTAAGCATGTTTCAGAAAATACCAGGTAATCTAATAATAACCGGTTAGCAACACATGAAGCCGCTAAATAAGGTCCATAGCGCGTTTTAATTCGTGAAGGGATTTATGGGTATAAACACCTTTGGTAACGCCTTGGCTAGCGTGGCCAAGAATACGTTTTACGGCCGTTTCGTTGGCACCAGCGTTATCCAACATAGTCGCGCAAGTATGCCGGCATTCGTGAGGTGTATGCTTGCAGCGTGTTTCTGCCATAACCTTATCGAATAGGCTGCGGAATTTATGATAAGTGAGTTTATTACCTTTATCGTCAGCAATAAGCGTTTTTCCTGGTTTTCCCATCCAGTATTTAAAGTAAGGCAGTACCTTACGGCTAATCGGAACAGCTCTGTTTCTACCGGCAGCGGTCTTGCTTTCTCTTATGATGTAATATCGCTGCTGCAGCTTAACGTCAGATTTTAGTACAGCTAAAAACTCACCAGAGCGAGGCCCGCTGTAAATCATCATTACAACAGCCTTGGCCCATGATGATAACGACTCATCACTGTTGGCCAGAGTTTTAATGCGATTTATCTGTCTGGTATTAAATGGCTTCTTAGGGTAGACCACTACGCGTTGATCTATGTCTATGTACTGCGAGATGTCCGCAGTAGGCGGTATAATTTCGTATTTTACGGCATAGGTGTACATGTGGTGAAGCAGCTGCCTACATTTCTTTTGGCTGGCGTAGCTGGTACCGGCAGCGGACATGTTACGGATAATTCCCTGCAGGTCGCCGATTTTAAGTTCGGCAAATTTTTTGCGGTACAAAGGATGACAGTGCTTATATGCAGCAACATAGTTTGCGCAGGTAGTTTTGGCCAGTTTTGGAAAGCGTTCAGCTGCCATAAGGTCATAAACTTCTGAAAATGTTATCAAAGAAGGAGAAAATAAAGATGGATTTTTGTTGTACTCGACTAAAAAGGCGAGGCCCTCCGCATATGTCGCAAACTGGCCAATAATTTTTTGTCGACCGGATATAGTCTTTTTTACAACGTATGGCTGACGTCTGTTGCTGTCACCGTAATAAACGACAGAGCCGAAGCCGTTGGGAAGTTTTAATCTTTTTTTCATTTAAAAATCACGCTCCTTACAATGTTATTGTAAGGAGTTTTTTATTGGAGGTGCAGATGTAAAATGAATACTTTTTTACAAATAAAAGATAGTATAATTGATTTTTTGCTGCAACTGAAACCGACAGGGGCAGAACAATATCTTATGTCTATTGGTGCGGTCATTGGCCTTGTATTTAGCGTTTCCATCGGCGGTATGGACAGCATGATTTATGCTTTGATTGCCTTGAGTATCGTTGACTATATTACCGGTATGTTCACTGCATTTAAAACAGGGCAGTGGGACAGCAGCACCGGCTTCCGCGGTATTTTAAAGAAGTTTGTGATTTTCGCTGTTGTTGCTCTTTGCAACTGCATTGATACAGCTATGGGTATGCATATCCTGCGGCAGATGGCAATTTGCGCTTATGCCTTAAATGAAGCTGGCAGCATTATTGAGAATGTTGACCGTGCCGGTTACGGTCAGTATATTCCTGATGTTATCCGGAATGCGTTGGCACGGTTATCCGAACAAGCCGAAGAAGGAAAGTTGAAGGTGAAATAATATGAAAGTGTTTGTTAATCCTGGCCATATGCCTGGCGTAGATCCAGGCGCAGTAAATGAAAAGCTTGGCATCAATGAAGCTGATACTGCTTTAAGTGCCGGTAAGCTGGTACAGCAATACCTGGAAGCTGCAGGCTGTGAAGTAAAATTATTGCAATCCGATAACTTAAACGGTGAATCACCAAGATATCCTAATATCTGCCATACAGCTAATCACTGGCCGGCAGATATTTTTATTAGCCTGCATTGTAACTCTGTAGCAGATTCTGCTCCTAATGGTACAGAAGTTCTGGTTCATAACAAATGGAGCAGGGCTGGAGAGCTGGCACAGTGTATCCAGCGGCGCATTGTTGATACGCTTCATACTACAGATAGGAAAGTCAAAGAGAATCCTAATCTGTGCGTATTGGAAAATACAGTTATGCCAGCTGTATTGGTTGAAATGGCGTTTATCAGTAACGATGATGATGCGCAGCTGCTCATGAATAACCTGGATGATTTCGCGCGTGCTATTGCGTGTGGTATCACAGACTTTTGGCAAAGGGGGTGAAAACATGGAAAATATTAAAGCTTATGTAATTAGCAAACAGTTTTGGACTGGTATGGTTATTGGTTTTGCTCTTGGAGCAATGCATCACTATTTCGGACTGTAATTAGCTAAAAAAAGCATCTCCATATTTCGTTTCTGAGCTTGTTTTTATGAGTGGTGTATACGAAACTATGCACTAATAAAATCAGATCATAGCGAAAATATGGAGATGTTATTCATTTTATGCACTTTTTATGAGGTAAATATGAATGTTAAGAAAAAAACTAGTAATAGCTTTTTGTGGATTGCTCTGCTTGTTGTCATGGTTTTGGCCTTTATCGGAAACTCATGCTTCAGAGATAAAGCAGCAGACGATAACAGTACAGATAGAACAGTGGAATACATTGAAACAACATCTGCAGGAGCAGCAGATGACATTGCTGATGCTGCAGGAAGAAATAACGCTGCTCAAAACGCCATCAGCCGAGCTGATGCAGAACTTGAAATCAGCCAGAGAGCAGCTGCAGAAAGCGCAGAGCGAATTGACAGAATCCAATCGCTCGTTAACGAATGCGTCAGAAGAAATCAGGAAAGTATCAGCCTTATGCAGCGAATTGAAGGTACAGCTGGAGAAGGAAAGAAGTAAAGCAAAGTTGAAAGCAAGGCAAAATGCTTTCTGGGGATTTATTGTAGGGTTCTTTGTAGGTTATGTATATAATGATATTAAATAGAAAAAGCCTGTCGGTACTATAGAAGTATCGGCAGGCTTTTTTTTATTTAAAGTGTGAACGAAATTAATGAGAGTGACGAAAACGTAAATTTAGATTATTAGAAATCCCAAAAAATACTAAATACAACAAAATGGGATAAAATATTGACTAAAGCGAGTAAAATAGTATAATATAAATATACCAAAAATGATAAAATATAGAAAGTTGGGATAAAATGATTTACGAATATTTTCCGAAGTTGCTTAGAGCAGCATTAAATAATGACAGAAAGAGCATAGAAGCTATTGCCTTAATGGTAGGCAGAAAGTTAAAAAAAGAAAGCCCAGAAATTTCTACAGAAATAATGAAAATTTTATCTTGCGTGAATACAGGAACAAATGTGCTAAGAAGTATAGATATGTCTCCTATTCCAGTGGATAGAGAGACTAGAAGTCAATTAGTAAAATTAGAGGAACCTTTAAAGGTCGAGGCACCAATTTTACAAGAACATGTAATGAAAGAACTTTTACAGTTTCTGCAAGAAAGACAAATTATTGATAAATTTTTAGAGCAGAATATTGCACCGCCTAATAGTATATTATTACATGGATATCCAGGGGTAGGAAAAACTTTAATTGCAAAGTGGATTTCATATAAATTAAACATGCCGATGATTACTTTAGATTTAGCAAATTCTATATCTAGTTATCTTGGGAGAAGTGGTCAAAATATAAAAAGTATTTTTCAGTACACTAAGGAACAAAATGTAGTTTTGTTTTTAGATGAAATTGATGCCATAGCAAAACGTCGTGACGATGCTACTGATTTAGGTGAATTGAAGCGTCTGGTTAATGTTTTGTTAAAAGAATTAGAGGATTGTCCGGTAAGTTGCGTTATTATTGGAGCTACGAATCATCCGGAACTATTAGACAAGGCTATTTGGAGAAGATTTGATCGTAATATATGCGTGCCAATGCCAGAAAGTGAGCAGAGAAAGGAACTGTTTAATAGAAATCTAGGAGAAAAAATAAAGGAAATAGATGATAGTGTTATCAAAATATTAATTGATGGAACAGATTCGTTGTCAGCTGCTGATATATGCAAAATGTGTGAGCATATAAAAAGAAGAACTATATTATATCCTGAAGAAACTATAACGGTGGGAGCGCTTACTGAGTATTGTGAGTACGTTGGTGTAAAAACGAAAGAACAAAAAATAAATTTATGTAAAATCTTAAAAAATAGTGGAAAAAAAATGACGGTTAAAAAGATATCAGAAATAACACAGATTCCTAGTTCATCAGTTGACAGATATCTGAAGGAGTGATTATGGTATGATAAAAAAAGAAAAATATCCTATTATTGGTAATGGACAATATTATATTGAACCTTTGTTAAAAAAAAGTTTTTCAAGGGATCCTGCTTTTCCTCATGAATATTATGAGGCAAAGGAAAGACTTAGTGAAGATATAGAAAAAATACAAGATACCATTTCGGGTTCAAATGAAATTTTTATGGATAAAAAATATTTTGTGTGCGACTCGAACCAAAGTTTGAAGCGAAATCATATACTCCTAATTCCTTGGTAGCCGATTCAAATATGAAATTAGTTGGTGGAAGAAAATATACTGTAGACTCTATTGTTGATACTAAAGGTAAATTGTACTTTGTGCGAGCAAGTGATAGTGATCTTGAAGAACTGAAAAATAAATTGACGTCAGATATAAAAGATCATATAAAAAAATGGAAGAATCAAATTTGTACTATCAAGAGTATAGATTTATTGCGACCAGATGAAAAAGTACTTGGGTTTGATAATTCTTGGACTGAAGGAACAGTAGAAGTTGTAATTCATCCGTTAGGGACAGATAGTAAAAAAGCTATTGAAGGTTTTTTTAAAGCGACAGGTCTCCAAAAAGAAAAAGCCGAAGTTAGGTCATACGATGATGGGCTGACATTTGTTTGTGCTTATATGGATAAAAAAATAGTCGATAAAGCAAAAAACTATAATCCATTGCGAAGTATAAAACCTATTAATGATGATTGGGATGATTCCTTTCGGATGAGTGCAATGGAAGGACCAGCTCCGAAGCTCCCAAAAAAAATATTTAAATCTGATATAAAAATAGGTGTTTTTGATGGTGGTGTACAAGAAGGAATAGAATTGCTTGCCCCGTTTGTTACTAATTATGATATGGTTGAAGAATCTCCGATAACAAAAGGAATAGAACATGGAAATGGAGTATGTGGAGCGGTATTGTATGGCAGTTTGACAGGAAAAACTGAAAAAGATGAGGTTGAAAACCCCGTCGTTTCTGTAGAGTCATTCAGAGTTTTTCCTGCAAAACGAACGGGAAATGAAGAAGCTGACATGCAAATGTATACTACTATAGATATTATTGAGAAAGTTGTTCGTGAGCGCAAAGATATTAAAGTATTTGGATTGTCGGTTGGACCTAAGGGTGCGATATTGGATGATGAGATTAATAGGTTTACTTATGTTTGCGATAAATTAACGTATGATGTTGATGATGGAGAAGATAATCCACTCTTTTGTATCGCTGTAGGCAACGATGGAAAATTAGATAGCCCTTTAAATAGGATTCAAGCACCTTCTGATATGGTAAACGGGATAGCTATAGGAGCATATTCGCGTGATATAGGTAATTATAAATATCGTGCTCCATATAGTTGTATAGGCCCAGGTAGGGAAGGAGCTAAAGTAAAACCTGATTTATTGGAGTTTGGCGGAACATGGGATCGACCATTTATTGCAATTAAATCTGACAAACTAGTTGAAGGAGTTACTGGAACAAGTTATTCAGCTCCAGTAGTAGCAGGTAAAATAGGTCGTTTGATGGCTGTTTCTGATCAAATAGTTCCTCATTTGGGTAGAGCATTACTAATTCATCATGCTGAAGCGAATGATACAGAAAGTAATAATGAGATTGGATTTGGATATTGTACAGAGAATGTTGAAGAATTATTAAACTGTTCAGATAATAGTGTAACAATTTTGTATGAAGGGGAAATTACTTCTTCTGCTAGTGTCAGATTACCAATATTTATGCCAAATATGAATAAAAGTAGGTGTAATGTTGCTATAAAGTGGACAATATGCACGGTAGTAAACCCTAATCTTAATGATACTGATGCCTATACTAATAATTGTATAGAAGATACATTCTATCCAAATGACATGGTCTTTGCTTTTAGGAAAGAAGGCTTTCCTTCTAAAAAATTGAATCTTCTTAAACTAAAAGATATTGAATCTGTAGAAAATTTAATTGCTCAGGGATATATTAAGTCAGATTTGCCTGTATCAAAATCAGCAAAGCAGAGTTTTCGAGAAGCAGATCTTAGAAATAACGATTTTAAGTGGGATACAATTATTAGAAAAAATGTATCAATGAGAAGTAGTTCATTGGTTAATCCGTTTTTATCACTTCATGCTATTGGTCGTGATGAATATGAGCATGAAAAAATTAAATATTTTGTTGTTGTTACAATAGATGTACCTAATTTCAAAGGAAGCTTATATGATAATATATTGCAAACATATCCTAATTTAACACCTATCGCAATTCAAAATGTAAATCGAGTGATGACACAAATAAATTAAATTATGGTAATTTAAATATATTATTATATAATTATAAAGATTTTAATTAGTTGCAACAGAACAATTTCTATGCTATCCTTCTAATCAATTCATCGCGGCTTATTTCAATTATTTTTCTTGTTTGCTCCTTATCAAGACAGGAGCCTTCGGCACCAGAAGAAGATTTCAAATGTTGAAGCCGTAAATAGAAATTACGACAGAATTATTTTCAATACGATATAGTGGTACAGTTGCCTAAAGAATAAAATTCTGGTCACAAATAGGGCGCAACGCCCGTATTATAACTATGTAATTATGCGGCTTTTTAGTAAAAAGTGGTTGAAAGCTTTACTGGATGCGGGGTTTGGGCGTTTTAGTTGCGTAGCTGTTGTTCGAGTCCTACTCGAGGAGCCAGTAAAAAACGCTGTAGCTTAGGCTACAGCGTTTTTTGTTTTGTATTGGAATGGCGGGCACAATTTATCAGCGTGTTTTGGGCACGATATGGTCACGATTAACCGGAAATCTCATAAATCCTGGCTACTTGTTCAGCGACCATCTTATCCATATTTGGTATTGCGTGGCCATATAAATTGAGTGTATGCGATGGCTTGGAATGGCCAAGTCTTTTGCACACTTCAAGTAGTGGAACGCCGCCGGCAAGCAGATGGATAGCATGCGTGTGTCTTAGGCAGTGAAACTTTTTATATTTTTTAGTATTACAGACCAGGCACGGCGCATATTGGAATGCAGAAATGGCGTTCCTGCACGGGTTCTGAACACATAATCCTGCTATAGGTACACGGTTATAATATGATTTGGAAAATAAGAAAGCCGAAGTATGGGCAACCTATTCATGGTAATATTAAAACAGCCTTATCCATTTTGGATAAGGCTGTTTTTTTGTTTTTCCATGCGATTGGCAGTTCGCATGGTGGGGGTAGGTATCCGGACCCCCACAGACGAAGTCTTTGGCAGAGACTTTAGGGGTCGTCTGACACCGCTATTATATCATTATTCTTGTTGAGTTTAAATTGAGTTTAAGAAATTTGAGGAATTGGTAAAACAGCAAAAAATATATGGATTATGTGGACGTGATAACATATATTAAGATTATGTAAGATGATGTAAAGTGTCCTAATAGACCAGATAGATTTGTTTGGATAATGAAAACACCGAGATGAAATATCTCGGTGTTTTTTTATATAAAAAGAAAATAAACTTCTAATGGAAAACAGTTTTTTGTTGCACTCTTTTGATAAATAGCCTATAATGTAGTTGTCAAGGTATATAATACAGGAGGGATATTTATGTCCAAGCATCAATTTACTGATATCCGTGTAGCTATTGAGCCGGATAATCCGTCTGTGCAAAGATTGGAATTTAAGTGTATTAAATGCGGTGCCTGCAAAACTGTTTGTACTAATGAAATAGGTGTATGCGGTACTTATGATTTGCAGTTTACCAATGATGTTCCTGTCTGCATTAACTGCGGACAATGTGCTAATGTTTGCCCTGTGGATTCTATTACAGAAAAATTTGAAATTTATCAGGTGGCAGAAGCTTTAAGAGACCCTGATAAAATTGTTATTGTCAGCACTTCACCGTCTGTGCGTATTGCATTGGGTGAAGAATTTGGCATGGCTGACGGCAGTTTTGTAGAGGGTAAAATGGTGGCCTTGCTGAAAAAACTGGGCGTTGATTATGTGCTTGATACCAATTTTGCTGCCGATCTGACTATTATGGAAGAAGCAAGCGAATTGGTAGAACGTCTGCAGCATGAAGATAAGAAGCTGCCGCAGTTTACCAGCTGCTGCCCTGCGTGGGTTAAATTTATGGAGACATATTACCCGGACATGCTGGAGCATTTATCAACAGCTAAAAGCCCCATTGGCATGCAGGGACCGACTATTAAGACTTATTTTGCTAAAAAGATGGGTCTTGACCCGAAAAAAATTGTTAACGTAGCACTTACTCCCTGTACTGCTAAGAAATTTGAAATTCGCAGAGATGAAATGTGTGCTGCCGGTAAATATCATGGCGATGAAACTATGCGTGATATGGATTTTGTTATCACTACCCGCGAGCTGGCTATGCTGGCCAAAGATGAAAACATCGATTTTATTGCTTTAGAAGATGCTTCTTTTGATGAATTCATGGGTCTTGGCACAGGGGCAGGCGTTATTTTTGGTAATACAGGCGGTGTTATGGAAGCTGCTGTACGCAGTGCCTATGCTTTTATTACCAAAGAAGATGTTCCGGCTGATTTGCTGCAGCTTGAGGCTGTTCGGGGCATGCAGGGTATTCGTGAAGCTGAATTGGCTATTGCTGGCAAAAAGCTGAAAGTTGCTGTTGTATATGGCACTGCAAACGCGCGCAAGCTGGTAGAAGAAATTAGAAACGGTAATGTACATTATGATTTTGTAGAAGTTATGACCTGTCCCGGTGGCTGCATCGGCGGCGGCGGACAGCCGAAAGACAGAGAGTACAAGGGGGATGCGTTGAGAGAAAAACGTATCCAGGGCTTGTACGCACGTGATAACAGTGTAGCATTGCGCAGCAGTCATCTGAATCCGCAAATTCAAAAGGTATATGAAGAATTTTACGGTGAGCCGCTGAGCGAATTGGCTGAACAAATGCTGCATACTATGTATCAGGATAGAAGTGCTGATTTGGGAGGACATTATATAGCTCCTGCTGCTGAAGAAAAGGCAACTGCGGCTAAAAAATATCGCTGCAAGGTATGCGGTTATATTTACGAAGGTGACAGTCTGCCGGAAGGCTATACCTGTCCTATTTGCAAAATGGGCAGTGAAATGTTCGAAGAGATAAAAGAGAATGCAGCTGTAACTAAAAAATATCGCTGCAAAGTATGCGGCTATATTTACGAAGGCGACAGTCTGCCGGAAGGTTATACCTGTCCTATTTGTAAAATGGGCAGCGAAATGTTTGAAGAAATAGAATAAGATTATAAGAAAAGAGTACCGGCTTATGGCGGTACTCTTTTTGTCTGCATTTAAAAAGATAAGGATATTTTATTGTTTTTAAATGTTGTAATATAATATTTTTTAGGCATGGATATTTTACGGTTAGTTTGAATTTTTGACTGCTGCATTAAGGCAATGATTTTATGGGTAAAGTGCCACTTTTTGTATTCGCTGCAGCGAGCATGACAGCCGATGTTGCGTTTATCGCATTGATGGCAGGCAGCGTCAGAAAGATTATTAAGCAGTATGTTTGGCATCAAAGTATTTTTACTCACGGTCCAAAGCCTCCTTATTAAGCTATAATTATAAATTTTATTTTGAAGTAGAAAAATCCTTTGCGTTTATGTTAAACTTATTTAAAATATTAAGAGATTTGTTATAAAAATGTAAAATAATCATTTGGGAGGATAAGATGAAGATTATAATTTCTCCGGCTAAGCAGATGCGAGTGGATGAAGATGCTGCTGCCAGCAGAATTCCGATATTTTTACAGCGTACAGAAAAGCTGCTGGCTGCGATGCGGCAGATGGATTATACGCAGCTACAGAATTTATGGCAGTGCAATGATAAATTAGCGCAGCAAAATTATGCACGTATACAGAACATAAAGCTGCAGCAGGGAGTTACACCGGCGGTATTAGCTTATGATGGATTACAGTATACGCATATGGGGCCGCGTGTTTTTGATACTAAATCCTGGAAATATGTATGTGAGCATTTACGTATTCTTTCAGGTTTTTATGGTATTTTACGTGCCGATGACGGGGTAGTGCCATATAGATTGGAAATGCAGGCAAAACTTAGATGTGATGGGTGTGAAGATTTGTATGCTTTTTGGGGTGAAAGTTTATATAAAGAACTTACTACTGAGGATAAAGTTATCTTAAATCTTGCTTCTAAGGAATACAGCAAAGCAGTGGAACCGTATCTTGAGGAAGATGTGGAGTTTGTTAGCTGTATTTTCGCTGTGGGAACGGAAGAAAAATATAAGGTGAAGGCTACAGAAGCTAAGATGGCCCGCGGTTATATGGTACGCTGGTGTGCGGAAGAAAATATCACTTCTGTCAGCGATGTAAAAGCCTTTAACGGTTACGGTTATAAATTTTGCCAGAAGCTTTCTGATAGTGGAAAATATGTGTTTATAAAGCCTGAAAAGCAGCGTATATAGTAGTAAAGGCTTGCCATAGGCGCATGATAATGTTATAATATTAGCAGAAAATATAACTGTTATTTTGAAAGAGTGGGTTAAATACCCGCTCTTTCCGCTTATTAAAGCAAAAATACAATTTAATATCGTGGAGGTGATAAAGATGCAGGCAAGAGAAATAGAAGCATTGATTACAGAATTAATGGAGCCTATTCTCAAGGATACGGATATTACACTGGTCGATGTAGAGTATGTCCGTGAAAAAGACTGGTATCTGCGTATTTTTATCGACAAGCCTGATGGAGTGGAAATTGATGATTGCCAGCTGGTAAGTGAAAAGCTTACTGCTGTGCTGGATGAAAAAGACCCTATTCAGGATAAATATTTTCTGGAGGTTTCTTCTCCTGGTATCGACCGTCCTTTGAAAAAGGATAAGGATTTTGTCGATGCTTACGGCAGCAAGGTAGATATTTCTTTCTATGCTCCCTGGGAGAATATGAAACTTTTAGTGGCAGTCCTGGTTGGACATGATGATGAATTTGTAGAAGTAAGAAAAATTATCAAGGGCAGGGAATTTAAGAATCCGGTCAAGATAGAACGTAAACTGATAGCTAATATCAGACCGCATATTGATTTTTAAAATATTTAGGAGGCGTATTAATTGAATGCAGATTTTATCTTAGCAATACAAGAATTGGGAAAGGAGAAAGGTATTGAACCTGAACTTCTGTTCCAGGCTGTGGAAGAAGCTTTGGTAACTGCTTACAAAAAGAATTTTGGTTCTGTCCAAAATGTAAGAGTAGATATGAATAAACTGAGCGGAGAAATCCATGTATATGCTCAGCGCGAGGTTGTTGAAGGGGAAACAGAAGAAGCTAATGAGATTTCTCTGGCTGATGCACATGAAATCGACAGCCGTTATGAAGTGGGCGATATTGTTGAAACAGAGGTAACTCCTAAAAACTTTGGCCGTATTGCTGCACAGAATGCAAAACAGGTTGTTGTACAGCGCATTCGTGAAGCTGAACGCGGAATGGTTTACGAGCGTTTCTCCAGCCGTGAAAACGATATTGTTACCGGCGTAGTACAACGCATTGAAAATAAAAATGTTTATATTGATTTGGGCAAGGTAGAAGCAGTGCTTGCTGCTACTGAACAGATTCCCGGTGAAGTTTATCAGTATCATGAACGTATGAAGACCTATATCATTGAGGTTAAACGTACCAGCAAAGGACCTCAAATAATGGTTTCCCGTACTCACCCGGGACTTTTGAAAAGATTGTTTGAGCTGGAAGTACCTGAAATCCATGATGGTGTAGTGGAAATTAAATCCGTTGCCAGAGAGCCTGGTATGCGTTCTAAAATTTCCGTTTATACCCAGGACGACAATATTGATCCGGTAGGTGCTTGTGTAGGTCATAAAGGCATGCGCGTACAGACTATTGTCAACGAGCTGCGCGGTGAAAAAATTGATATTGTTAAATACAGTGAAGATCCGGCACAGTATGTTGCTAATGCTCTCAGCCCGGCTAAGGTTGTAAGCACTCAGGTAGATGAAAATGAAAAAATCTGCCGCGTAGTAGTACCTGATTATCAGCTGTCTCTGGCTATCGGCAAGGAAGGTCAGAATGCACGTCTGGCTGCTAAGCTGACCGGTTGGAAAATAGACATTAAGAGCGAATCTCAGGCTGCCGCTGAAGCAGATACGGAGCAGGAAGATTATGATCAAGACTAAGAAAATTCCTCAAAGGAAATGCGTTGGCTGCAACGAGATGAAAGATAAAAAGTCGCTGCTGAGAATTGTTCGTTCTCCTGAAGGTGAGATAAGCCTTGACCTTACAGGCAAAAAGAACGGTCGCGGTGCGTATGTTTGTCCTGATAAAGCCTGCATTACCAAAGCAGTAAAGGAAAAACGCTTGGAGCGTGCTTTGGAAAAGTCTATCAGCGACGAAGTATATAACAAACTGCTGGAGGATTTTGACCATGGGCAACAATAATATTGCCTTTGCTCTGGGCCTTGCACAAAAGGCCGGTAAACTGGCCTCCGGTGATGTAGCGGTGCGTATTGCTGTAAAATCCGGCAAAGCAAAGCTGTTGCTGGTTGCAGCAGACGCAGCGCCTAATTCGAAAAAAGATATGTATTATCTGGCTGAAATGGCGGGAATACCGGTTTTAGAGGTGTTAAACCGTGATGAACTTGGTGCGGCAATCGGTAAAGCCAAGAGAACTGCCGTTGCAGTTACAGACAGAAACTTTGTAAATATGATAAAAAGATAATCCCATAAGATCTGATTTGGAGGTGGATGAATGGGTAAGAAGAGAATATATGAAGTTGCCAAAGAGTATGGCAAGTCCACGAATGAAGTTTTGGATCTTTTAAAACGTCACAACATTGAAAAAAGCAATTTTAGTGCAGTAGATGATTCTGATTTGGTCATTATTGATAAAGAATATAACAAGAAACCGCCTGTTCCTGCAAAAAAAGAAGTTGTAAAAAAAGAGCAGCCTGTAAATATGCAGAAACAACAGGTTAAAAAGCCGGAACAGAACGGTATGAATAAAAATGTTCCGCAGCATAATCAAAATACTCGCAGCAATGAGGGCAAGATGCAGCAGCGTAATAACAATAATAACCGTAATAATCAAAATGCACAGCAAAACCGCGGCGGTCAGGCAGCACACACTGATAACCGTAAAAATCAGGATGCGCATAATCGCCAGCAGCGTTTTGGCAACAATGCGCCGAAAAACCAGCCTGCCCGCAATAACGATAACCGTAATGCACAAGGCAATGCGCAGCATAATCGTCCGAATTTTAACAATGGTGCTTCTGATAACAGAAACAACAGAAACAATAATTTCAATAATAAAAACAACCGCAAAGATAAGCCGCAGATTAAAGGCTCCTATGCAACTAAGGAAAGCAGACCTAACCGCAGTGCTGGACATCAAATGAATCGCAAACGCCCGGCAAATAATGCTCCGAAAGTACAGCAGCCGGTTGTAGAAGTACCGAAGCCGACTTATGTTGAAATTGGTGAAAGCATCAATGTCAAAGAATTTGCATCTTTGATTAAACGTGAAGTAAACGAAGTAATTAAAGCTTTGTTTATGCTGGGCGTGATGGTAACTATCAATCAGGATATTGATTATGATACTGCACAGCTGATTGGTGAAGAATTTGGTGTAGAAGTGGGCCAGAAGGCTCCGGACGAAGATCCTACCGAAGTACCGGAAGTAGAAGATGATCCGGCAAAACGTTTGCCGCGTCCGCCTGTAATTACTGTTATGGGTCACGTTGACCATGGCAAGACTTCTTTACTGGATGCTATCAGAAAAACTAATGTTACTGCTCGTGAAGCCGGCGGTATTACTCAGCACATTGGTGCGTATAAAGTAAATTATCAGGGTAAACAGATTGTTTTCCTTGATACCCCTGGCCATGAGGCGTTTACTGCTATGCGTGCCCGCGGCGCACAGGTTACTGACGTAGCTATCCTCGTTGTAGCAGCAGATGACGGTGTAATGCCGCAGACTATCGAAGCAATCAACCATGCTAAGGCTGCAAAGGTGCCCATCATTGTTGCTATCAACAAGATTGACCGTCCCGGCGCTAATCCGGACCACGTAAAACAACAGCTGGCAGAGCACGAACTGATTCCTGAGGATTGGGGCGGCGATACCATTATGGTACCGGTATCTGCTCACCAAAAAACCGGTATCAGCGACTTGCTGGAAATGATTTTGCTTGTTGCTGAAATGCAGGAACTGAAAGCAAATCCGAATTTGCCAGCTCATGGCACTATTATCGAAGCTCAGCTGGATAAAGGCCGCGGCCCTGTAGCTACCGTGCTTGTTCAAAGAGGTACCCTGCATATTGGTGATACCATTATTGCCGGAACTGCTTACGGTAAAGTACGTGCAATGATTAATGACCGTGGTGAAAAAGTTAAAAAAGCACTGCCGTCTACTCCTGTAGAAGTACTTGGCCTTAACGATGTACCGCAGGCAGGCGATATTCTTGACTCTACTGATGAAAAGACTGCCCGCAGCGTTGCTGAAAAACGTATTGCTAAGAAACGTGAAGAAGAAATTCAGGTTAACTCTAAAGTTTCTTTGGATGACTTGTTCCAACGTATTCAGGAAGGCGAGCTGAAAGAACTGAATATCGTTGTTAAAGCAGACGTTCAGGGTACTATCGAAGCATTGAAAGCATCTCTGCAGAAAATTAAGAACGAAGAAGTAAAAGTAGTAGTAGTTCATGCAGGTGTAGGTTCCATTACTGAATCCGACGTTATGCTGGCTTCTGCTGCCAACGCTCTGATTATTGGTTTCAATGTACGTCCTGATGCTAATGCCCGTAAAGCTTCTGAAACTGAAAAAGTAGACGTACGTACTTATCGTGTAATTTACGATGCACTCAATGACGTTGAGGCAGCTATTAAAGGTATGCTGGCGCCTAAGTTCAAAGAAGTTATTCAAGGTCGTGTGGAAGTACGTCAGCTGATTACTATTTCCAAACTTTTGATTGCTGGCTGCTATGTACTGGAAGGTAAAGTTACCAACAGTTCTAAAGTTAGAGTAGTACGTGACGGCATTGTTGTACACGAAGGCGAAATTGAATCTCTGCGCCGCTTCAAAGACGATGTCAAAGAGGTTGCTCAAGGCTTCGAATGTGGTATTACTCTGGATAAATTCCGTGATCTCAAAGAGGGCGATATCTTTGAAATCTACAATATGGAAGAAATCAAAGAAGAATAGGCCGAAGCAGGTGTATTATGGCAAGATTAAGAGTTGAAAAAGTACAGGAAGCCATTCAGCATGAAATAAGCAATATGCTTTTGCATGATGTCAAAGATCCGCGTATTCAGTTTGTTACTATTACCGGCGTAGAATTGACAGATGACATGAGCATAGCTAAGGTTTATGTAAGCCTGTATGGACCTGAAGATAAACAGGAAGAAACCTGGAAAGCTTTAAATAAAGCACTGGGCTTTATGCGCAGTGAAATAGCGAAACGCATTCGTCTGCGTTTCGCTCCCTCCCTGATTTTGGTTAAGGACACTTCTATGGAGTACAGTGCTCATATTCAGAGCATCCTTGACAAGATTAAGCAGGAGGAAGGCGGCACAAATGAGCAGTAAAATCAGTCTGCAGGAAACAGGTAATCTCCTGCTGCAGGCACAAAAAATTGTTTTGTGCTGTCATGTCAGTCCCGATGGAGATACATTAGGCTCAGCGTTGGGACTGATGCATATTCTGAAAAGACTGGGTAAAGAAGTTACTGTCTTTGTTGATGATGAAATTGGTAGAGGTTTTGGCTTTTTGCCGGGCATTGAATGCTGTCAGCGTCCGGAGTGCGGCAGTCCAGTAAAGGCAGATATTCTGGTTGTTATTGATGCAAGTTCTTTTGATCGAATTGGTATCGTGGGAGAGGTTGTGCAGGCTCCGTATATTCTGAATATAGATCATCATATTTCCAATACGGAGTTTGCCGACTATTTGTATCTTGATACTAAGGCTGCAGCTACCGGTGAAATTATGTGTGATCTGTTTGAAGCAATGCAGTGGCAGCATGATGAAGCAACGGCACTTTGTCTGTATACTGCTATTTCTACAGACTGCGGCTCTTTCCGTTATTCTAATACAACACGCAAAACTATGCAGCGAGCTGCTTTGCTGCTTGATTATGGTGTACAGCCAAGTATTATTTCTGATAATCTTGATATGCGTACCCGTGAGACTGTTGAGCTTTTGAGTAAAGTATTGCCGTCTTTAACTTTTGCCTATGATAATAAGGTTGCATATATTGCTATTCCACATGAACTATATGATAAGGATATCCCAACTGACAGTTTTGTTTCTTATCCCCGTTATATCGAAGGTGTCGATATAGCTATTATGTTTAAAGCAGTGGAAGAAAACGTTACCCGTGTAAGCATGCGTTCCAGTCGTACTGATGTAGCGCAGATTGCGCTTAGCTTTGGCGGCGGAGGACATATTCGTGCAGCCGGATGTACGATTTATGCACCTTTGGAAGATGCCAAAAAGCAGCTTTTGGATGCAATAGGAAAGGCCTTATAATGGACGGTATTTTAAATGTTTTAAAACCGCCTGGAATGACATCCCATGATGTGGTTGCTTATTTACGGCGAGTATTGAAAACTAAAAAGGCTGGACACGGAGGAACTCTTGACCCTGATGCGGCAGGAGTTCTCCCTGTGTTTATAGGCAGTGCAACCAGATTATTAGAATTTGCTGTTGAGGGACGCAAACAGTATCTTGTGAAAATCACTTTAGGCCAGCAGACTGATACAGGTGATGACAGTGGTACGGTTATTAAGACTATGTCGGTGCCGCAGCTATCCAAAGATAAAATTCTGCCAGTTCTGCAGCAGTTTACCGGTAAGATAATGCAGACTCCGCCTATGTATTCTGCTTTAAAAGTTGACGGACAAAAACTGTATGCTTTGGCACGTCAAGGCATCAATGTAGAAAGAGAAGCACGTCCTATTGAGGTATATAAATTAGAATTGCTTCATCAGGGAGATAATTCTTTGACTTTAGCAGTAGAATGTTCTAAAGGAACATATATACGCGTACTTGGCGAAGATATTGCTGATGCCTTAGGCACTTGCGGCACAATGAGCTTTCTTCTGCGAACACAGGTTGCGGGCTTCAAAATTGAGGATGCCTTTACCTTGCAGGAAATTACTGAGAATCCAGAGAAATGCCTAGTGGAACCTTTATCAGCTGTAAGCAATATACTTCAATTAGTATTGACAGCAAGGCAGGCAGCACGTATTACTAATGGTGTGCGTACTACTGTTGCAGGTACACCGGATGGCAGATATGTACTTATGGGGCCTGCAAAAGAATTTTTAGGTATAGGCAGCTGCAGTGAGGAAAAAATACAAGCAGAAAAGATTTTTTCACGTTATATAATGCAAGAGGAATAAAAGATGGAGATTATTACTTCACTGGAAAACTTTCACGGCTTTGACCGCCCATGTGTTATTGCTCTGGGAACTTTTGACGGACTTCATTTAGGTCATCAGGATGTTATCAGTTCGGCGGCAAAATATGCAAGGGAACATAATTGCTATTTGGCTGTTTTTACTTTCAGAAATCATCCTTTTTCTTTAATTAAGCCGTCAGAAGTACCGATGTCTTTGATTGGCAGTAAAGAGAAATATGCTTTACTGGAAAAAATGGGTGTTGATCTTTTAGTGGAAGTACCTTTTGACAGGCAGCTGGCAGAATTATCTCCGTCCGCTTTTTTGCAGCAATTGACTAAGTTAGGATTTGAATGCCTGGCTGTAGGTGAAAATTTCAATTTCGGCTGTCATGGGGATGGAAATATTGCCACCTTAAAGCGATTTGCGTCTGAAATGGGTTTTGAGCTTATCGTAAGACCATTGGTAAGCGATAACGGGATTATAGTAAGCAGTACAGAAATCAGGCATTTGATTAGTGCAGGCGATATTGCAGAAGCTAACCGAATGTTAGGCAGAAAATACACTTTATCCGGTGTAATTGTTAAAGGCTGTCAACGAGGTAGACTGCTCAATTTTCCAACGGCTAATATAGAACTTTCTGCGCAGCAGGCAGCAATACCTCATGCAGGTGTTTATGCTGTGCGTGTGTTTGTTGATGATTCAAATTATTATGGTATGGCTAATATAGGCCTTAATCCAACTTTTGGTGATGTGACTGCTGCAAGATTGGAAACACATATTTTTGATTTCAACAGCGATATTTATGGCTCATGCATGCATGTGGAGTTTCATAAATTTATCCGTAATGAATGTAAGTTTGCATCTGTTCAAGAACTTTGCCAGCAGCTTGAAGCTGATAAAGCTTGTTGCCGGAAGTTTTTTGAATTATAAAGATTGTAAAAAATATAACAAATATCTTGCTCTATGATGAGCAGGTATGATATACTATTAAAGTATTTGAACCAAAGCTTGGAAGTACGCAACTCCGACGGCTGCTATGCTTTGGGAATTGTAAAATTAGGAGGAATTTTTAATGTTAACTAGCGAAGCAAAACAATCCATTATTCTTGACAATGCTCGTCATGAAGGCGACACCGGTTCTCCGGAAGTGCAAATTGCAGTTCTGACCGAACGCATTAAATACTTGACCGAACATCTGAAAGAACATAAAAAAGACCATCATTCTCGTCGCGGCCTGTTGAAAATGGTAGGTAAACGTCGTGGTCTGCTGAACTACCTGATGGAAAAAGATATTGAACGTTATCGTGCAATCATCGCAAAACTCGGTATCCGTAAATAAGATTTTTCAGGCTTGCCTTATGGCAAGCCTTTTTTATTTATGTTGTTGCTTGTAAAGACAGTAAGGACAGGATATAATGAAATAAAATTATATTTTATTAAGGACGGTGTATATAATTATGAAAAAATTATTATTAATGATAAGTTTATTAGTTTATTTGCTTATCAGCTCTGTTGCTATGGCTGCAGGCGCTTCTAAAGACTTTGCCAAAGAAGAAGCGGCTGCTGATCTTTTTATTAAAGGATTGAATGATGCAACTGTCACTTATGAAGTTGTTTCAGCTAACTTTACACCGGATTTAAAGAAAAATTTTACTGCTGACAAATACGAGGCTATGCTGCAGCAGGTAAAAGAAAAATTTGGTAAGAATAAAGAAGCTAAATTTGCTGTTCTGCAAAGATTTGATAAAGCTGACCGTGTAATTTATGTTGGTTCTTTCAGTAAAGAAAATCTTGCTCAGATGGTCTTTGTTTTTGATACTACCGGTAAAAAACCATTAATGGCAGATTTTGCTTTAGTTCCTGTTCAGGCTCAAAAGAAAGAAGAAGCTAAATAAGTTTTATAGTTTATGATGACAGCTCACATATTTGTGAGCTGTTTATTTTTTTACAGAATTGTGTTTAATAGTTTACGCTTATAAATAAATATGATACAATATATAAAATGTAAAATTTATGTAATATGGTGCTATTAATGCAGAAAGAATTTGTTATTAAAAATGGCTATGTCACAACAAACAGTTGATAAATAGCCATTTTTATAGGGGAGTATCAGA